>Ga0308159_1001587_pt1 | contig 31472 bp, 28 predicted proteins | sample PhyCR1_FD_201040 | JGI IMG/M metagenome (GOLD analysis project Ga0308159, IMG submission 201040) | Phyllosphere microbial communities from UC Gill Tract Community Farm, Albany, California, United States - DLSLC.R1 | ecosystem: Host-associated > Plants > Phyllosphere > Unclassified | place: USA...
GGAGGCCGTGTCCTTCGTGGTGGCCGATGCCGATGGGCGCCAGCCCGTACGCCTCGCCTGGCGCGCGCAGGAGCCCATGAACCCCGCCTCGGTGATGAAGCTCGTCACCACCTATGCGGCCCTGGAGTTGCTGGGCCCGGCCTACACCTGGGACACGCCCGTGTACCTCGACGCGCGCCCGCAGGCCGGCGCGCTGCGCGGCAACGTCTACCTCCGCGGCGTGGGCGATCCGCAACTGGTGGTGGAGCGCCTCTGGCTGCTGCTGCGGCGGCTGCAGGCCCAGGGCGTGCAGGTCATCCTCGGCGACATCGTGCTGGACCGCAGCGCCTTCGAGCTGCCCGCGCACGATGCCGCGCAGTTCGACGGAGAGCCCCTGCGGCCCTACAACGCATCGCCCGACGCGCTGCTCGTCAACTTCAAGTCGGTCGCGCTGACCTTCGTGCCCGATGCGGCGGCCGGCGTCGCGCGCGTGCATGCCGATCCGCCGCTCGCCGGAGCGCCGTGGCCGGAGACGGTGCCCCTGGCCGCCCCCGGCACCGAGTGCGGCGACTGGCGCGCGGCGCTCCGGCCCGAGACCCCCGCGGGCTCCGAGGCCGGGCGCGTGGTGTTCCAGGGCGTCTACCCCGCCGCCTGCGGGGAGCGCACCTGGTCGGTGGCGCCGCCCGATCCGCAGGGCTTCGCGGCCCGCGCGATCGAAGGCCTCTGGCGCGACCTGGGGGGCAAGCTCACGGGCAGCGTGCGCGACGGCCGCGTGCCGCCGGGGCTCGCGCCGGCGTTCACCGTGTCGTCCCCGCCGCTCGCGGAGGCGGTGCGCGCCATCAACAAGTACAGCAACAACGTGATGACGCAGCAGGTCTTCCTGACCATCGCCCTGCAGAAGAACGGCACGGGCACGTTCGACGGGGCGCGCAATGCGGTGGACCAGTGGTGGCGCCAGCGCATGCCCGGCACCGAGCCCCCGGTGCTGGACAACGGCGCCGGCCTGAGCCGCGAGGCGCGCGTGAGCGCGGCGTCGCTGGCGCGCATGCTGCAGGCGGCCTGGGCGTCGCCGGTCATGCCGGAACTGCTGTCGTCGCTGCCGATCGCCGGCGCGGACGGCACGCTGCGCCGCTCCGCCATGGGCCGCGCCACCCGGGCGGCGCACCTCAAGACCGGCACGCTGCGCGATGCGTCCGCGCTCGCCGGCTTCGTGCACGCCGCGGGCGGCCGGCGCTACGTGGTCGTGGCCATCGCCAACCACCCGAATGCCGCGGCGGCCCGCCCGGCGATGGAGGCGCTGGTGGAATGGGCCGCGTCGGAGCGCTGAGGCGGCGGAACGGGCCCTGCGGACGCCGGCGGGATACCATCTGCACGGCCGAGTTTCGTTTGCGGCTTCCCGACGCGGCCGCTCCTCGGAAACCGGGGATGCGGTATCGGTGATTCCCCTGCCCTGTGCGCAATGGCCGCGGGATTACCATGAGCCTCCATAAAGCGCACGACCGTGCTTTTTTCCAACTACCTTGACGGAGCGAACGTGATCTCTAGAACCATTTACAACAGAGCGTCCTGGTCCGTGGTGGCCGCGGCCTGCATGCTCGCGGCCTGCGGCGGCGGCGGTTCCGACACCACGCCGGCGGCGCGCGTGACCTCCGTGAAGGTCATGGGCGACAGCCTCGCCGACAGCGGCACCTTCGGCTACAAGTTCACCGTGCAGGGCTCGGCGGGCACCGGCACCGGCTCCTCGCAGATCTGGCCCGAACGCGTCGCCACGAACTACGACCAGTCGCTGTGCGCGCACTACCGGTTCAACGGCGCCTCGTTCGCCGTCAATGCCGCCTGCACCAACTACGCGGTCGGCGGCGGCCGCATCAACAACCCCACGGCGGCCACCGCGCCCACCTCGATCACGCAGCAGATCAAGGATGCCGGCACCGCCGGCTACTCCGACGGCGATCTGGTCCTGATCGACGGCGGCGGCAACGACGCCGCCGATCTGGTCGGCGCCTACCTGCGCATCTCCTCCGACCGCGGTGCCTCCTACCGCGCGCTGCTGCTCACGCTGCTCGATGCCACCACCGTCACGAACGCCTTCGCGGGCGGCTCGGCGGGGCTGGCACAGGCGGGCGGCCTGTACATGCAGGCCCTGGCCACGCAGTTCGCGGGCACCATCCGCGCCAACACCCTGGACAAGGGCGCCAAGCGCGTGGCCGTGCTCAACGCCCCCGGCATCACGCTCACGCCGCGTTTCCGTTTCGTGCTGGCCAGCATCGCCGCCGCCAATGGTGCCGCCGCCGCCACGCAGGCCGAAGCCGTGTTCGACGGCTGGGTGCAGGCCTTCAACGCCCGCCTCGGCGCTTCGCTGAGCGGCGACGCCCGCGTCACGGTGGTGGACTTCTACAGCTCCTTCAAGGACCAGGCCGTCAACCCGGCGGGCTACCAGCTCACGAACGTGACCACGCCGGCCTGCCCCGTCACCGGCCGCGGCAGCGATGGCCTGCCCACCTACGACTTCCCGACCTGCACCGCCGCCGCCCTCTCGGCCGCCACGCCGCCCGCGGGCGCCACCGGCGGCGCCGACTGGTGGAAGAGCTACGGCTTCGCCGACAGCTTCCATCCCACCCCCTACGGTCACCAGCTGATCGCCCAGCTGGTGGCACGTTCGCTCGCCCAGGCGGGCTGGCTGTGATGCAGGCAGGAGCACATTCCATGGCACGGTTCATTCCTTCCGCACCCTCCGCCGCCGCGCTCGCCGCAGGCGCCCTCGTCCTGCTCGCCTGCGGCAGCGCCTCCGCGCAGGTCGCCGGCACCTGGAGCGTGCGCCTCGGCGCCACGCACATCGCACCCCAGGTCAAGAGCGGCAACCTTTCGGCGCCGAGCTTTCCCGGCACCACGGTGGATGTCCACTCCGCCTCCGCGCTCACGGGCGGCATCAACTACATGGTGACCGACAACTGGGCGATCGACGTGCCGGTCGGCCTGCCGTTCAAGCACAAGTTCTACGGCGACGGCGCCATCTCGGGCGTGGGCCAGGTCGGCGAGACCAAGGTGATCCCCGCCACGGTGTTCGCGCAGTACCGCTTCGGAGAGGCGAACGCCACCTTCCGTCCCTACGTGGGCCTGGGCGTCACGTATGCCAAGTTCTTCAAGGAGCGCACCACCGCGCCGCTGAACGGCCTGACCGGCGGCACGCCCGCCAATCCCACCACCGCGTCCATCGACGACAAGTGGGGCATCACGCCGCAGATCGGCTTCGTGTGGAACATCAACGAGAAATGGTTCGTCGACGCGGCCTACTACAAGAGCTTCCTGAAGACCAAGACCCATCTCTCGAGCGGACAGAGCATCGACATCCGCCTGAACCCCAACGTCTTCGCCGTGGGCGTGGGCTACCGGTTCTGAGCGCGGCCCCCCGGTCGGGCAGGCCCGAGAGCATCCGATCGGGCTGATGGAAAGAAAAAGGCGACGTGCGCAACACGTCGCCTTTTTGTTGTGCGCCCGTATCCGCAGGTGTAGGCCGCCGGATCGGGACACGCTGTTCGCCGGCTCCTTCGGTTCAGAAATCAGCCTGCAGGGACGACCGTCCCCTGGGCCAGTGCACACAGCTTGCGGGTTTCTCCGTCCTCCGCATGGATCTCGCACTGGCAAATCGCCATCCGCTTGCCGGCGCTGCGGGCCTGGGCGCTGGCGACGAGCCGTGTGCCCACGCCGGGACGAAGGTAGTTGATCTTGAATTCGACCGTCAGCGCATTGCCTCCCAGCGCAATACCGCCCGCGAAGGTAATGGCGTTGTCCGCGAGGTAGCTGATGACGCCGCCATGCACGAAACCGTGCTGCTGCAAATGGTGATCCTGGATGGTCAGGGAAAGCTCTGCGCTGTCTCCCGTGGTCGCCGTCAGCTCCGCACCGACGAAACGGCTGAAGGGCTGGCTGGCAAATACCTGCTGTGCGAATTCCTGGATATCGTTCATGGCCTGTCTCCTGGAGGGGGCTGGGGCGGGCTCGATTCCCTGGCTGGATCCGCGCAGAAGCGATCCCTGCCGTGGATTCTCCAGGAACCCCCGCGCCTTCGCGTGTCCGGATTCGGACACGGTCTGCATCCATGCATCCAAAAAAAAATGCCAGTCAGCGGCGCACGGACTGGCATGGGACCCGAGGGTCGGTTGTTGAGGTATGCCGTGCGCGGGGCTCGGCGGCACCGGCCCCGGCCGGTGCGCCCTGCATCACCAGCGGGCGCGCAGGCGGTCGTAGGCGTAGGTGCCGAACTGGCGGTGGGCCGAGGGCGCCATGTAGATGCTGTCGGCGAACACGTAGCGGTTCTGGTCCGCGCCGCTCACCAGCGTGGACGTGTTGCAGCGCAGGGAGCTGACCTGGCCCGTGCCGATGCCGATGTCGTTGCCGGAGGAGACCGACGTGCAGACCGGGTTGTCCTTGTTGGTGAAGTTGTAGCCGCCCGGCGAGCCGATGAACAGGTTGGAGTAGTACTCCAGGTCGACGTACAGCACGGTCTTGCCCAGGTCCTCGATGCTCACGAGCAGCGCCTGGTTGAAGCGCGTGCTCGCGGAGCTCAGCAGGCTCTGCTGGCCGAGCGCCACGGCCCAGGGGCTCTTGCCCAGGTCGTACGTGCCGATGACCACCACGTGCTTGGCGCCCGCGTCCGAGAGGCGGCGCACCTGGGCGGCCATTTCCTTGCCGGCGGTGGTGGCAGAGGCGAGGAAGTCGTCGGTCGACAGCGTGCCGGCGCTGACGGCGTTCATGCCGGCCACGATGTCGCTGATGCCACCGTTCATGAGCACCAGGTTGCTGTCGCCCAGCGTGTTGGAGGCGAGGAATTTCGTGACCTGCTGCGTGATGGAAGGCGCCGAGCCGCCCGCCGCATCGGTCGTGGCCGTCACGCGCGCGTTGCCCTGGGCATAGGCCGTGCCGCCCGAGGCCGACGGCGTGATCGTGCTGCCGTAGTTGCTGGCGATCTGCAGCGTCCAGTTGTTGATGGAGCCGTCATTGACCGTGTAGCGCGCGCCGTTCTGGCCGATGTCGGTGAAGCCGTCGCCGAACGTGACGATGCGGTCCGGCGTCAGCGCCGATTCCGTGGTGCTGGATCCGCAGGCGGCCACGAGGGCGGCCGATGCGCAGGCGGCGATCAGGAACGAGCGGCGCATCCAATTTGCTGCCATAGGGTGGTTCTCCAGAAAAATTGAGCAAGAGTGTAACGACTGGCGTTGTAAGGTTTTGCAACCGGCAGGGCGGGCCGTTACGGACGGAAAACGGGCATCAGGCCGCGGCGGCGCGCTGCAGCCGGTCCCGCACGCCTTCCCAATCCGGGGTGCCGGGCGGGGTTTCGATCCAGATGAGTTTCACACCCGCGTCATCGAAGTGCCGCAGGGCGGCGAAAAGTTCCTGCGCCGCGGCCGCCGCATCCTGGGGCATGGCCCGCAGCAATACCCGGGGCGACGGCGAGCGCAGCGCCGTGCGCGCATACACCGCCAGGTGGGCGGCGTCGGCGCCCAGCAGGTCCAGGCCTGTCTGCAGCGCCTTCGCGTCCATCAGGCGCACCTTGGCGCTGGGCGCGTAGTGCGCCTCCAGCGTGCCCGATGCGCGCGGCGTGTGGGAGGGCAGGTCCTCCTTCGACAGCGGGGCGAGTCCGCAGGCGGCTGCGATCTGCGCGCGCGTGATCGCGCCGGGCCGCAGCAGCACCGGCACGCCGCGCGTGCAGTCGATGATGGTCGATTCGATCCCCACCTCGCAGGCCCCGCCGTCGAGCACCAGCAGGTCGTCGCCGAATTCATCGCGCACGTGCTGCGCGGTGGTGGGGCTCACGCGGCCGAAGCGGTTGGCGCTGGGCGCGGCCACGCCGTGCACCGGCCGGCCTTCCAGATGCGGATCGTCCGATGCACAGGCCTGCAGCACCGCCTGCGCCACCGGGTGGGCGGGGCAGCGCAGGCCGACGCTGTCCTGGCCGCCGGCAGCGGCCGCGGCAACGTCCGGGCGGCGCGGCAGGATCAGGGTCAGCGGCCCGGGCCAGAACGCGCGCACCAGGGCGTCCGCGAACGGCGGCACGGACGCCGCGAAATGCGCGATGCCCTCCGGCCCGGCCACGTGCACGATCAGCGGGTGGTCGCTCGGCCGGCCCTTGGCCTGGAAGATCTGCGCCACCGCGGCATCGCTCGCGGCATCCGCCGCGAGGCCGTACACCGTCTCGGTGGGCAGGCCCAGCAGGTGCCCGGTGCGCAGGGCCGTGGCCGCTGCGGCGATGGAGGAGGGCTGCCGGCCGTCGAGGATCATGGCGGCGGCCTCAGAACGGCGCGATGCCGAGCAGCGCCGCGGCCTGCAGCGCCGTCGCGCGCGCGGCCTCCGCGGTGGGCGCGGTGACGTTGAGATGGCCCATCTTGCGCCCGGGCTTGGCCTGTGCCTTGCCGTACAGGTGCAGGTGCGTGCCGGGCAGCGCCAGCACGGCCTCCCAGGCCGGCGTGCGCTCCTGCGGGCCCTGCGCGAACCACAGGTCGCCCAGCAGATTCAGCATCACGGCGGCGCTGTGCTGGCGCGGCTGCACGAGCGGCAGCCGCGCCATCGTGCGCACCTGCAGCTCGAACTGCGACACGTCGCAGGCGTTCTGGCTGTAGTGGCCGCTGTTGTGGGGGCGCGGGGCGATCTCGTTGACCACCAGCGAGCCGTCCTCCAGCACGAAGAACTCCACGCACAGCACGCCCGTGTAGGCCACGCCGTCCGCGATCGACTTCGCCGCCGCCACCGCCTGCTGCGCCACGGCCTCCGGCACGTTCCCCGCGTGCACCTCGGTCACCGCGAGGATGCCGTCGCGGTGCAGGTTGCGCTGCACCGGCAGGTGCACGCAGGCGCCGTCGTGGCCGCGCGCCACGATCACCGAGCACTCGAAGGCCAGCGGCAGGCGCTTTTCCAGCACGCAGGGCACGCGGCCCATCGCCTCCCAGGCGGCGGCGAGTTCTTCGGGCGTGGCCACGCGCGCCTGGCCCTTGCCGTCGTAGCCGAGCCGCGACGTCTTGAGGATGCCCGGCAGCAGCGCGGGCGGCACGGATTCCAGCTGGCCGGGCGTCTCGATCACCGCGTAGGGCGCGCAGGGCACGCCGCAGGCCCCGAAATGCGCCTTCTCGCGGGCGCGGTCCTGGGCGATCGCCACGGCGTCCGCCGCCGGCGCCACGGGCCGTTCGGCGCCGAGCGTGCGCAGCGCCTGCGCCGGCACGTTCTCGAACTCGGTGGTGACGGCGTCCGACAGCGCCGCGAGGCGTGCCAGCCCGTCCGGGTCCTCGTAGGCCGTGCGGACGTGGTGGTGGCTGATGCGGCCGGCCGGGCTGTCCCCGTCGGGATCGAGCACCGCCGTGAAGTAGCCCATGGCCTGCGCGGCATGCGCGAACATGCGGCCCAGCTGCCCGCCGCCCAGCACGCCCAGGGTGGCGCCCGGCAGGATCGGGCGCTGCGTGGCGTCCGGCGCGCTCATGGCGCGGCGGGCGGCAGCGCCATTGCGCGGGCCGCCTCGGTCTGTTCCTGGCGGAAGGCCTCCAGCCGCTCGCGCAGGGCCGGGTCGTCGCCGGCCAGCAGGGCGACCGCGAAGAGCGCCGCATTGGCCGCGCCCGCCGTGCCGATCGCGAAGGTGGCCACCGGGATGCCCTTGGGCATCTGCACGATGCTGTGCAGCGAATCGACGCCCTGCAGATGCCGGCTCGCCACCGGAACGCCGAGCACCGGCACCGTGGTCTTGGCCGCGATCATGCCGGGCAGGTGGGCGGCGCCGCCCGCGCCGGCGATGATGGCCCGCAGCCCGCGCGGCACGGCGGATTCCGCGTACGCGAACATGTCGTCGGGCATGCGGTGGGCCGAGACCACGCGCGCTTCGTGGGCGATGCCGAATTGCTGGAGAATCTGCACTGCGTGCTGCATGGTCTCCCAGTCGCTGCTGGAGCCCATGACAACGCCGATCTGGATGGGTTTCATGTGGAGTGGGGCCGCGCGCCGTGCGTGCCCGCCGAAGTGGAACCCGTGATTTTACTTTTGGTGCGCCGTGCGTTGCGGGGCGCGCCACCGCTGCCTGCACACAATGATCGACGTCACCGTAGAGAATTTCGAAACCGAGGTCATTGCCGCCTCGATGGAAGTGCCCGTTCTGGTGGATTTCTGGGCCCCCTGGTGCGGGCCCTGCAAATCCCTCGGCCCCATCCTCGAGAAGCTGGAGACCGAATACGCGGGCCGCTTCAAGCTCGTGAAGATCGATTCCGACCAGGAGCAGCAGATCGCCGCGATGTTCGGCATCCGCAGCATCCCCACCTGCGTGCTGCTGATGAACGGCCAGCCCGTGGACGGCTTCATGGGCGCGCAGCCCGAGGGCCAGGTCCGCGCCTTCCTCGACAAGCACGTGCCCAGCGCCGATGAACTGCTCGCCGAGGCCGAGGAAGAGGCCGCCCAGGAGGCCCTGGAGGACGGCGACACCGACACCGCGCTGGAAAAGCTCCAGCACGCCGTGGCCACCGATCCGTCGAATGACGACGCGCGCTTCGATTACGTGAAGCTGCTGCTGCAGCTCGGCCGCGTGGACGACGCCAAGGTCGCCTTCGCGCCCGTCATCGCCAAGGCGGCCGGCTCGCGCCGCCTGGGCGCCCTGCAGGTCTGGATGGACGCGATCGACGCTGTGGATGCCGCCCCGGACGATGCCGCCGCCGAAGCCGATTTCGCCGCGAAGATCGCCGCCAGCAAGCGCGATTTCGACGCGCGCTTCGCCCGTGCCCGCCGGCTCATCGCCCGCCAGCGCTGGACGGACGCCATGGACGAACTGCTGGAGATCCTCATGCGCGACAAGGCCTGGAACGACGAGGCCGCCCGCAAGACGTACGTGGCCGTGCTGGAGATCATCGAGCCGCCGCGCGCCAAGGTCGCCGAGGGCCAGATCCCGCCCGAAGACCCGGTCGTGGCCACCTACCGGCGCCGCCTCTCCAGCGTGGTGCTGAGCTGATGTGACCAGCGCGGCGCGCGCTGTGCGCGCACCCTGCGCGTCCGCATGCCGGGCGTGGCGCCCCGCCCGGGCGGCGGCCTGGATCGGGGCGGCCCTGCTGGCGCTCTGCACCGCGGGCTGCTCGGTCCTGCCCGCGCCGGCCGATGCCGAGGTCACGGGCACGGCCTATTCCCGGCAGCGTTTCTTCATTCCCTCCGGCGGCACGTTCGAGGCGGTGCTGCTCGACGTGACGGACGAGGACGCGCCGCCCCTGGTGGTGGGGCGCCAGAGCTTCGAGACGTTCGAGCGGCTGCCCGTGGCGCTGCACATTCCCTACCGCACCGCGCTGGTCGCGCCCGACGGCAAGTACGTGGTCCGCGCCATGGTGTTGGTGAACGGCATCGCCTGGATGGCGAGCGAAGGCACGCATCCGCTGCAGCGCGAACCGGCCTACCGCCACGTCGACGTGCCGCTGCAGCCCCTGCCGCGCGGCGCGGCCACCGAGCAGGCCGCGGTGCCGCTCGCGCAGACCTACTGGAGGCTCACGGAAATCGACGGCATGCCCATGCCGCCCACGCCGGCCGGCCGCCCCGAGGCGCACCTCGTGGTGCTGCCGGACGAGGGCCGGATCACGGGCACGGGCGGCTGCAACCGCTTCATCGGCCCGTACGAGATGGCGGGCGGCGACCTGCGCGTGGGGCCGATCGATTCCGGGCTGCAGCTGTGCTTCGACAGCGGGCTCGCCGAGGGGCTCTACCTCGAGGCGCTGCGCGCCGTGGAGCACTACCGCATCGAGGGCCGGCAGCTGCTGCTCACCCGCACCGACGAACGGAACAAGGAGCGGATCCTGCTGCGCTTCGAGTCGCCCGAGCTGCGCTTCGCCCGCTGACCGCTCCTGGCCTGGTCTGGCTCAGCCCAGGAGCCGATCCAGGGCCTCGCGGTACTTCGCCGCCGTCTTCTCGACCACCTCGCGCGGCAGGCGCGGCGCGGGCGCGGACTTGTTCCAGGGGGCGCCGTTCACCTGCGCCTGCTCCAGCCAGTCGCGCACGAACTGCTTGTCGTAGCTGGGCGGGTTCTCGCCGGCCGCCAGGGCCGCCTCGTAGCCTTCGACGGGCCAGTAGCGGGAGCTGTCCGGCGTCAGCACTTCGTCCATCAGCACCAGCGTGCCGTCGGGCGCGAGGCCGAACTCGAACTTGGTGTCGGCGATGATCATGCCCTTCTCCAGCGCGATCGCCGCTGCGGCCTCGTAGAGGGCGATGCTGGTGTCGCGGATCTGCGTGGCCAGCTCGATGCCGATCATCTCCACCGTGCGCTCGAAGGAGATGTTCTCGTCGTGCTCGCCCATGGCGGCCTTGGCGGCCGGCGTGTAGATCGGCTGCGGCAGGCGCGCCGCGTTCGTCAGGCCCTCGGGCAACTGCACGCCGCACACCGAGCGCGTGGCCTGGTATTCCTTCCAGCCGCTGCCGGCCAGGTAGCCGCGCACCACCGCCTCCACGGCAATGGGGCGCAGGCGCTGCACGAGCATCGAGCGTCCGCGCACCTGCGGGGCTTCCTCGGGGGACACCACGCTCTCCGGCGATTCGCCCGTCAGGTGGTTGGGGCACAGGTGGCCGAGCTTGTCGAACCAGAACAGCGCCATCTTCGTCAGCAGCTCGCCCTTGCCGGGAATCGGCTCGCCCATGATGACGTCGAATGCCGAGATGCGGTCGCTCGCCACCATCAGGATGCGGTCGTCGCCCACGGCGTAGTTGTCGCGGACCTTGCCGCGCGCGAGCAGCGGCAGCGAGGCCAGGGACGAGGTGTGCAGGGCGGTGGGGCTGGGCAGGGTCATGGTATGGAAGGGTTGCAAACGTAAATCCGGAGCTGCCGCGCAAGGACACGGGGCGATCGCCGGATTCTAGGGCGCACCCTGCCGCAAAGCCGGCCCATTTTGCGCCGCCGCGGCGGGCCGGTCATCTGTAACGGCAGTATCCCCGGCCCTGCCGCGGTCGGGATTGCATTTCCCGGCAGCGGGGCGCATAGTGGATTCGACAGCGCATGCATGAGCTCCCATCCGTAGGGCCGGCGCCTCGAATCCCGAGGCACGGCGTTTGTGTCAACGTGCCATGGAGACTTGTTTATGAACCTGACGATCAGCGGCCATCACCTCGAAGTCACCCCTGCCCTGCGCAGCTACGTGACGGGCAAGCTGGACCGGATCAGCCGGCATTTCGACCAGGTGGTCGATGTCAAGGTGCTGCTCACCGTTGAAAAGCAAAAGGAAAAGGAAAAGCGCCAGCGGGCCGAGTGCAACGTGCACGTGAAGGGCAACGACCTGTTTGCCGAAAGCGCCCATTCCGACCTGTACGCCGCCGTCGATGAACTCGTGGACAAGCTCGATCGCCAGGTCGTGCGCCACAAGGACCGTCTGCAGGACCACCACTGCCCCCTCAAGCGCGACCAGCCGGCCATGGAGGCCTGAGGTTTCCGCCCTGCGGGAATGATCGGACGCCATCCTGGTGTTTCCCCGTAAAGCCGCCGTGAAAGGCGGCTTTTTCATGCACCCACGGAGGGGCTCAGGGTTTATGCTAGGGGGTGCATAATTGCGACCCTTCCACCATGAACCGTCTAGCTTCCATATTGCCGGCCGCTCAAGTGCTCGTGAGCGTCGACGCCACCAGCAAAAAGCGTGCTTTCGAGGAGGCGGGGCTGTTGTTCGAGAGCCAGCATGGCCTCTCTCGCGCGCTCATCACCGACAGCCTGTTCGCCCGCGAGCGCCTCGGGTCCACCGGCCTCGGGCACGGCGTGGCGATTCCCCATGGCCGCATCAAGGGCCTGAAGGCGCCGATGGCGGCCGTGTTCCAGCTCGCGCACCCCATCGGTTTCGACGCGCCCGACGAACAGCCCGTCGGCCTGCTGATCTTCCTGCTCGTGCCGGAAGCCGCCACGCAGAAGCACCTGGAGATCCTCTCCGAGATCGCCGAGCTGCTGAGCGACGGCCCGCTGCGCGAACGCATCAAGTCCTCCGGCGACGCCGCCGAACTCCACGGCCTCATCGCCGGCTGGCAGTCGGCCCAGGCCCCCGCCTGAACGCCGTCCCGCTCACGCCCGACCGAGACCGACACCCAGACCGAGACCGCACCGCGTGAAACCCAACGTCATCAGCGCCGACGTCGTCTTCGAGGAATTCCGCGCCGCCCTCAAATGGGAATGGGTCGCCGGCCTGGGGGCTTCGGAGCGCCGCTTCGACGAGGTCGCCGTGCGCTCCGCGCGCTCCGGCGCCGACCTGGTCGGCTACCTGAACTACATCCATCCCTACCGGGTGCAGATCCTGGGCGAGCGCGAGATCGCCTACCTCACCAACGCCACGCCGGAAGACTGCAAGCGCCGCATCGCGCGCATCGTGACGCTCGAGCCGCCGGTGCTGGTGCTGGCCGACAGCCAGGTGGCGCCCGACGCGTTGCTCTCCATGTGCGAACGCGCGCAGATCCCGATGTTCGCCACGCACGAATCGTCGGCCTTCGTCATCGACGTGTTGCGCGCCTACCTGTCCAAGCACTTCGCCGACCGCACCACCATGCACGGCGTCTTCATGGACATCCTGGGCCTGGGCGTGCTGATCACCGGCGAATCGGGCCTGGGCAAGAGCGAGCTGGGGCTGGAGCTCATCTCGCGCGGCAACGGCCTCGTGGCCGACGACGCGGTGGACTTCTTCCGCATCAACCAGACCACCATCGAAGGCAAGTGCCCCGATCTGCTGCAGAACCTGCTGGAGGTGCGCGGCATCGGCCTGCTGGACATCCGCGCGATCTTCGGAGAGACGGCGGTGCGCCGCAAGATGCGCCTGCGCCTCATCGTGCACCTCGTGCGCAAGGAAACGCTGGAGCGCGAATACGAACGCCTGCCCTACGAGCCCCTCACCCAGGACGTGCTGGGCGTGCCCGTGCTGAAGGTGGTGATCCAGGTGGTGGCGGGCCGCAACATCGCCGTGCTGGTGGAGGCGGCGGTGCGCAACACCATCCTCAACCTGCGCGGCATCGACACCTACCAGGAATTCGTCGAGCGCCACCGCCGCGCGATGGAGCAGCGCGACGGCTGAGGCCGCAACGGCAGCGGCGCCGGCGCCGACAGGGCCGTGCGGCCTGCCTTCAGCGCCCGGTGGCGGCCTTGGCGGCGCAGACGGCGCACTGGCCGTAGAGCGCCATGGCGTGGTCCTGCACCACCCAGCCCTTGGCCTTGGCCACGATCTGCTGGCGCTTCTCGATCTCGGGATCGAAGAACTCCTCGACCTTGCCGCAGACCGTGCAGATGAAGTGGTCGTGGTGCTGGCCTTCGTTCAGCTCGTACACCGCCTTGCCGCTCTCGAAATTGCTGCGGATCAGGATGCCCGCCTGCTCGAACTGGGTGAGCACGCGGTATACGGTCGCCAGGCCGATGTCGGAGCGTTCCTCCAGCAGCACGCGGAACACGTCTTCGGCCGTCATGTGGCGCTGCGCACCCTTCTGGAAGATCTCGAGGATCTTCAGGCGGGGCAGGGTGGCCTTGAGCCCGGTGCTCTTGAGTTCGTCGATGTTCGTCATGACAGGGTCTTTCGTGTGCCAGGGGGCGCGCGCCAAGGCCTGGGAGACCAGCCGCTACAATGGTCCGATCATATCGTTTATGCCAATTTCCATGTCCGTCCACGCCCATCGCAGCGCCCGCATCGGCCTGATCCTGTTGCTCGGCGCGGGCCTCTCGGCCTGCGGCAGCTTCGACAGTGCCAGCAACCGCATCGCGGGCATGGTCACGCCCTACAAGGTCGAGGTGGTGCAGGGCAACGTCGTCACCCGCGAACAGGTCGAGGCGCTGCAGCCCGGCATGTCGCGCCAGCAGGTCAAGGAGATCCTGGGCACGCCGCTCATGACCAGCCTGTTCCACGCAGACCGCTGGGATTACGTCTTCACGCTCAAGCGCCCCGGCATCGAGGCCCAGTCGCGCAAGCTCACCGTGTTCTTCAAGGGCGACACCTTCGACCGGGTCGAGGGCGACGAGATGCCCACCGAGGCCGAATTCGTCGCCACGCTCGGCACCTCGCGCAGGAGCAAGGTCACGTCCAAGGTGCCGCCGCTCGAAGCCACCCCCGAGCAGCTCGCCAAATACCCCAAGGCCTCCACGGCGACGCTGCCCCAGCCGGCCGATTCCGCCGTGCCGCCCCCGCCGTCGAGCTACCCGCCCCTGGAGTCCACCACCCGCTGACGGTGCCGCGGCGCGCGGGGCCCGCCCGCCGGGCTGCGCCGCCGCCCGCCGCCAAGCCGGTCCGAGCACTTCCGTCCGACATCTCTGCCCTCCGCGCCATGACCGTGCCTGCCTCCCCGTCTTCGCTCCCGTCTTCCGCTGGTGCCGCAGCCCCTTGCCGCGTCGCCGTCGCGGGGGCTTCCGGCCGCATGGGCCGCATGCTCATCGAGGCCATCCGCGCCAGCGACGACCTCGTCCTCGCGGGCGCGCTCGACGTCGAGGGCAGCACCTTCCTCGGCAACGACGCCACCGCGTTCCTCGGCCACGCCAGCGGGGTGGCCATCACCGCCGACGTGCAGGAGGGCCTGTCCGGCGCCGACGTCCTGATCGATTTCACCCGCCCCGAGGGCACGCTCGCGCACCTCGCCGTGTGCGCCGACCGCGGCGTGAAGGCCGTGATCGGCACGACCGGCTTCACCGGCGTGCAGAAGGCCGAGATCGCGTCCTTCGCGCAGCGCACCGCCGTCGTCATGGCGCCCAACATGAGCGTGGGCGTGAACGTCACCTTCAAGCTGCTGGAGATGGCCGCGAAGGCGCTGTCCACCGGCTACGACATCGAGATCATCGAGGCCCACCACCGCCACAAGGTGGATGCGCCCTCGGGCACCGCGCTCAAGATGGGCGAGGTCATCGCCGACGCGCTCGGCCGCGACCTCAAGGACTGCGCCGTGTACGGCCGCGAAGGCGTGACCGGCGAGCGCGATCCCTCCACCATCGGCTTCGCCACCGTGCGGGGCGGCGACATCGTGGGCGACCACACCGTGCTGTTCGCCGGCACGGGCGAGCGCATCGAGATCTCGCACCGCTCCTCGAGCCGCGCCGGCTACGCGCAGGGCAGCCTGCGCGCCGCGCGCTTCCTGGCGGCGCACCGCACGGGCCTGTTCGACATGTTCGACGTGCTGGGGCTGCACGGCTGACGGCTTTCCGCCCGAGCCTCGGCAGCCGCGTCCGGCACACCTTCCTCTTTCGTCCCAACTCCCCCGCGGCGGCGCATCCATGAACGCTTGGCACTGGTGGCATCAGGGCGACATGGTCACCCGCGTCTCGGCCGTGCTGCTGCTTGCCATGTCGGTGGCGAGCTGGGTGGTCATTCTCTGGAAGGCCTGGCTGCTGCGGCGTGCCGTGGCGGCAGTAGGGCGGGGCACCGCCGCGTTCTGGCAGTCACCCTCGCTGGCGGCCGCGGCCCGCGATCTCGCGGCATCCGACCGCGACCGGCTCGTGCTGCCCCTGGTCGAGGCCGCCGCCGGCATCGCACAGGGCGCGCCGGACGGCACCCTCGCCGCGGGCGGGCAGCGCGGCCAGCAGCTCACGCGCGTGCTGCGGGACGCCCTGCACCGCGTGCTCGGCCGGCTGCAGTTCGGGCAGGTGCTGCTCGCCACCGTAGGCTCCACCGCGCCTTTCGTCGGCCTGCTGGGCACCGTGTGGGGCATCTACCATGCGCTCACCGCCCTGGCCGGCGGCGGCCCGGTGTCGATCGACCGCGTGGCCGGCCCCGTCGGCGAGGCGCTCGTGATGACGGCCGCCGGCTTGGCCGTGGCCATTCCCGCCGTCCTGGCCTACAACCTCTTCGGGCGCTGGATCGGGCGCGTGGAAGCCGATCTCGAAGGCTTCGCGCTGGACCTGCGGGAGCTGCTGCTGGACGCGCCCGCGTCCCCCGGCGGCTGATCCGGCCGCGTCGTTCGCTCCGCCCGCGCACGGCCCGCATCCGTTCCCACCCCCACTCCATCGCGCCATGGCATTCGGCCGCCTCGAACGCACGTCCGCTCCCCAACCCATGAGCGACATCAACATGACGCCGCTGGTGGACGTCATGCTGGTGCTGGTGGTGATCTTCATCCTCACCGCCCCGCTGCTCGCGGGCTCCATCCGGCTCGACCTGCCGCGCGCGGAAGGCACGGCGCCCGGGTCGCCCGGCGAATCCATCGCCGTCGCCATCGACGCCGCGGGCCAGGTCTTCGTCGGCGGCGAGCCGGTGGACGGCGCCGCGCTGGCCGAGCGGCTGCGCAGCACGGCGGCGCGGCGCCCCGACACGGAAGTGCAGCTGCGCGCCGACGCGGGCGTGCCGTACGGGCGCGTGGTGGAGGTCATGGGCGCGGCGCACGCGGCGGGGCTGCACCGCATCGGTTTCGTCGCGGAACCCCAGGCCGCCGTGCCGCCCGGCTCCGCCGCCTCCCGCCCCTGAAAGCGCCCGGAAGGCCCGGCCCGGAGCGCGGCCGCGGGATGCCGCCCCTTCGCGCCTAAAATCCACGGCGAATCCCTGTTCCTCTTCCTCCTGCGAACCGCCGGCGGCCGCGCGCGGCCCGGTCTGATTTTTTCCATGCAAGACAAATACACCCCTGCCGAGGTCGAGCGCGCCGCGCACAGCCACTGGACCGCCCGCGATGCCTACCGCGTGACCGAAGACGCGGGCAAGAAGAAGTTCTATGCCTGCTCCATGCTGCCGTACCCCAGCGGCAAGCTGCACATGGGCCACGTGCGCAACTACACGATCAACGACATGCTCACGCGCTACCTGCGCATGAACGGCCAGAACGTGCTGATGCCCATGGGCTGGGATGCCTTCGGCCTGCCGGCCGAGAACGCGGCGCTGAAGAACGGCGTGCCGCCCGCGCAGTGGACCTACGACAACATCGCCTACATGAAGAAGCAGATGCAGGCGATGGGGCTGGCCATCGACTGGTCGCGCGAGGTCGCCACCTGCGACCCGGACTACTACAAGTGGAACCAGTGGCTGTTCCTCAAGATGCTCGAGAAGGGCATCGCCTACCGCAAGACCCAGGTCGTGAACTGGGACCCGGTGGACCAGACCGTGCTCGCCAACGAGCAGGTCATCGACGGCCGCGGCTGGCGCACCGGCGCGCCCGTGGAAAAGCGCGAGATCCCCGGCTACTACCTGAAGATCACCGACTACGCGCAGGAACTGCTCGACCACGTGCAGGTGGGCAACCCGAACGCGACGCTCACCGGCTGGCCCGACAAGGTGCGGCTCATGCAGGAGAACTGGATCGGCAAGAGCGAGGGCGTGCGCTTCGCCTTCACGCACGGCATCCGCGGCGACGACGGCCTGCTGATCGGCGACGGCCGCATGTACGTCTTCACGACGCGCGCCGACACCATCATGGGCGTCACCTTCTGCGCCGTGGCGCCCGAGCATCCGCTGGCCGTCCATGCCGCGCGCTCCAACCCCGAGCTGGCCGCCTTCATCGAAGAGTGCAAGACCGGCGGCACCACCGAGGCCGAACTGGCCACGCAGGAGAAGAAGGGCGTGCGCACGGGCCTGACCGTCACGCACCCGATCACGGAAGAGCCCGTCGAGGTCTGGGTCGGAAACTACGTGCTCATGGGCTACGGCGACGGCGCCGTCATGGGCGTGCCCGCGCACGACGAACGCGACTTCGCATTCGCGCTCAAGTACGGCATCGAGATCAAGCAGGTCGTGCTCGTCGACGGCGAGACCTTCGACTACCACCGCTGGCAGGACTGGTACGGCGACAAGCAGAACGGCGTCACCATCAACTCCGACAACTTCAGCGGCCTGTCCCACCTGGAAGCCGTCTCTGCCGTGGCGCATGCGCTGCAGGAAAAGGGCCTGGGCGAGAAGAAGACCACCTGGCGCCTGCGCGACTGGGGCATCTCGCGCCAGCGCTACTGGGGCACGCCAATCCCGATCATCCACTGCGACGAGCACGGCGCGGTGCCGGTCCCCGAGAAGGACCTGCCCGTGGTGCTGCCCCAGGACTGCATCCCGGACGGCTCCGGCAACCCGCTGCACAAGCACGAGGGCTTCCATGCCGGCGTGAAGTGCCCCGTCTGCGGCAAGGCCGCGCGGCGCGAGACCGACACCATGGACACGTTCGTGGATTCGTCGTGGTACTTCATGCGCTACTGCGACCCGAAGAACCCCGACGCCATGGTGGCCGGCGGCGCCGACTACTGGATGCCGATGGACCAGTACATCGGCGGCATCGAGCACGCGATCCTGCACCTGCTGTACGCGCGCTTCTGGACCAAGGTCATGCGCGACCTGGGCCTCGTGAAGGTGGACGAGCCCTTCACCAAGCTGCTCACGCAGGGCATGGTGCTCAACCACATCTATTCGCGCCGCACCGAGAAGGGCGGCAAGGAATACTTCTGGCCGCACGACGTCGAGCACGTCGTCGACGAGACCGGCAAGATCACCGGCGCGCGCCTCAAGAACGCCGTCGGGGACCTGCCCGTGGGCACGCCGATCGACTACGAGGGCGTGGGCACCATGTCCAAGTCCAAGAACAACGGCGTCGATCCGCAGGAGCTGATCGAGAAGTACGGCGCCGACACGGCCCGCCTCTACACCATGTTCACCGCGCCGCCCGAGGCCACGCTGGAGTGGAACGACGCTGCGGTGGAAGGCAGCTACCGCTTCCTGCGCCGCGTCTGGAACTTCGGCGTGAAGCTCACGGGCATCGATGCCGCGGCCACCGAGTCCGCCATCCAGGGCGCCCAGAGCCTGCAGGACGTGCAGTTCGGCAAGGAGGCCAAGGCGCTGCGGCTGGAGATCCACACCGTGCTCAAGCAGGTGGACTACGACTACCAGCGCATGCAGTACAACACCGTGGTCTCCGGCGCGATGAAGATGCTCAACGCGCTGGAGGACTTCAAGGCGGTGGATGCGCCCGGCGGCCTCGTCGCGCTGATCGAGGGCTTCGGCATCCTGCTGCGCGCCATCTACCCGGCCACGCCCCACATCGCCCACGGCCTCTGGAACTCGCTGGGCTACGCCGGCGCGCTCGGCGACCTGCTGGACGCGCCGTGGCCCCGGGTCGATGCCGCCGCGCTGGTGCAGGACGAGATCGAGCTGATGCTGCAGGTCAACGGCAAGCTGCGCGGCGCGATCCGCGTGCCGGCCGGCGCCGACAAGGCGGAGATCGAGCGCATCGCCCTCGCGAGCGAGGACTTCCACAAGCACGCCGCCGGCGCCGCGCCCAAGAAGGTCGTGGTCGTGCCGGGCCGGCTGGTGAACGTGGTCGTCTGACCGCCCCGCCCGCCGCCACGCCGCCCGTTCCGTACCCACCGCACCCGAGAGCCCGCACCATGCTGCAGCGCAAACGCTCGTTCCTGACCCTGCTGGCGGCAGCGCCGCTGGCCGCCGGCCTCACCGCCTGCGGCTTCCGCCTGCGCGGCGCGCCGGAGTTCCAGTTCCGCACCCTCTACATCCAGGCCGCGGGCGGCTCGCAGCTCGGGCGCGAACTCGAGCGCACGCTCAAGGGCGCGGGCGGCAACCTCACGGTATTGCGCGATCCCGCCGACCTGCCCAAGGCCGAGGCGGTGTTCGAACTGCTGTCCGAGCAGCGCGAGCGCGTGGTGGTGGGCTACAACGCCTCCGGCCAGGTGCGCGAGCTGCAGCTGCGCCTGCGCATCCGCTTCCGGCTGCGCAACCAGCAGGGCGCGGAGCTGATCCCGCCGACCGAGCTGCTGCAGCAGCGCGATGTGAGCTACAACGAAAGCATCGCCCTCGCCAAGGAGGCCGAAGAAGCGCTGCTCTACCGCAACATGCAGACCGACCTCGTGCAGCAACTGCTGCGCCGCCTGGCCGCGGCGCGCCCGCAGTGACGCTGCGCCACGGGGCCCCGGCGGACCAGGCGGTGCCATGCAGGTCGCGCTGAACCAGCTGGCCGCGCACCTCCAGAAGGGGGTGCGCCCGCTCTACGTCCTGCACGGCGACGAGCCGCTGCTGCAGCAGGAGGCCGCCGACGCGGTGCGGGCGGCCGCGCGCACCGAGGGCTACACCGAGCGCAGCAGCCACACCGTCGCCGGCGCGCACTTCGACTGGAGCGCAGTGCTCGCCGCCGGCGGGTCGCTCTCGCTCTTCGCCGACAAGCAGATCGTGGAGATCCGCATCCCCTCCGGCAAGCCCGGCAAGGACGGCGGCGCCGCGCTGCAGCAGATCGCCGCCGCGGCGGCCGGCAACGACAGCACGCTGACGCTCGTCCTGCTGCCGCGCCTGGACAAGGCCACCCGGACCGGCGCCTGGTTCTCGGCGCTCGACCGCGATGGCGTGAGCGTGCAGATCGACCCGGTCGAGCGCGGCGCACTGCCGCAATGGATCGCCCAGCGGCTCGCGGCCCAGGGTCAGCGCGTGGCCTCGGGCGAGGAGGGGCAGCGCACGCTGCAGTTCTTCGCCGACCGCGTGGAAGGCAACCTGCTGGCAGCCCACCAGGAAATCCAGAAGCTCGCGCTGCTGCATCCGCCCGGAGAGCTTTCCTGGAGCCAGGTCGAGGCCGCCGTGCTCAACGTGGCGCGCTACGACGTGTTCAAGCTCTCCGAGGCGGTGCTCTCCGGCCAGGTGGCGCGCATGCAGCGCATGCTGGACGGCCTGCAGGCCGAGGGCGAGGCCGAGGTGCTCGTGCACTGGACGCTGGCCGAGGACATCCGCTCCCTCAAGCGCGTGAAGGACGCCGTGAACGCCGGCAAGCCGCTGCCCATGGCCCTGCGCGAGAACCGCGTCTGGGGCCCGAAGGAACGCCTCTTCGAGCGCATCGTCCCGCGGTTCTCCGATGCCGCCGCCTCCCGGCTGCTGCAGTCCGCGCATGCCGTGGACGGCATCGTCAAGGGGCTCAAGGTGCCGGACTGGCCCTCGAACGGCTGGCAGGCGCTGCACCGGCTGGCTTTGCAGCTCTGCAAAGCCTGTTCAGGGAAGTGACGCGCTCGCTTTGAATCAGCCTGCCATGCCGCCGATCTGGCCTCGTGCCTTGTCCACCCAGGTCTGCAGGCTGTCGATCAGCCCGCCCTGGCTGAACGAGCAGCTTTCCTCCGAGAACAGCGCCGAGGATTCGAGCCGGTCCAGCACGTCAGCCAGCACCTGGGCATAGCGCGGCGGCAGCGTCTCCAGCAGCGCCGCCTGTGCGCGCGCCAGTTCGCTGAAGGCGTGCGGCGCCATGCGCGCGGCGCGCAGTTCGTCCAGGGCCGTGGCGAGGGCGGCCAGCTGGTCGGCGGGCAGCGGGGTGGTCGGGGTGGTCGTCATGGCGCGCGAGGGTAGCAAAACCGGGGCGCGCCGCCCGGCGGGGAAACCCGGCCCGGGCGGGTGGCGCAGCGATGCGTCAAAATCACGCCCATGAACGCGCAGCACATCGCCGAAACCCTCCATGCCCTCGGTTCCCAGGCCAAGGCCGCCTCCGCACTGATGGCCCGGGCGCCGGCCGCCGTCAAGAACCGGGCATTGCTCGCGCTGGCCCGCCGCCTGCGCGAGAACACCGCCGCGCTGCAGGCCGACAACGCCCGCGATCTCGGCCGCGCCCGCGCCGCCGGCCTCGCCGAACCCATGGTGGACCGACTCAAGCTCACCCCCAGGGTGCTGGACACCTGCGCGCTCGGCTGCGAGCAGCTCGCCGCCATGGGCGACGTGATCGGCGAGATCTCCGGCATGCGCCAGCAGCCCAGCGGCATCCGGGTGGGCCAGATGCGCGTGCCGATCGGCGTCTTCGGCATGATCTACGAGAGCCGCCCGAACGTGACCATCGAGGCCGCCAGCCTCAGCATCAAGAGCGGCAACGCCTGCATCCTGCGCGGCGGCTCCGAGGCGATCGACTCCAATCGCGCGCTCGCCCGCATCGTCCAGGAGGCGCTCGAGGAAGCCGGCCTGCCGACCGACGCCGTGCAGCTCGTGCAGACCACCGACCGCGAGGCCGTGGGCCACCTCATCGCCATGCCGCAGTACGTGGACGTCATCATCCCGCGCGGCGGCAAGGGCCTCATCGAGCGCATCAGCCGCGAGGCCAAGGTGCCCGTCATCAAGCACCTGGACGGCAACTGCCACACCTACGTGGACGACCCCTGCGACGTCGCCATGGCCGTCAAGGTGGCCGACAACGCCAAGACCCAGAAGTACAGCCCCTGCAACGCGAGCGAGGGCCTGCTCGTCGCGCGCGGCGTGGCGGCCGAATTCCTGCCGCAGATCGGTGTGGTCTACGCCGCCAAGGGCGTCGAGATGCGCGGCTGCCCCGAGGCGCTGGCGCTGCTCGCCGACGTGCCCGGCGCGCTGCTGGTGCCCGCCACCGAGCAGGACTGGTCCGAGGAATACCTCGCGCCCGTCATCAGCATCAAGGTGGTGGACGGCCTCGATGAGGCCATTGCCCACATCAACCGCTACGGCAGCCACCACACCGACGCCATCCTCACGCGCGACCACATGCACGCCCAGCGCTTCCTGCGCGAGGTGGATTCGGCCAGCGTGATGGTGAACGCCAGCACGCGCTTCGCCGACGGCTTCGAATACGGCCTCGGCGCCGAAATCGGCATCAGCACCGACAAGTTCCACGCCCGCGGCCCCGTGGGCATCGAAGGCCTCACCTCGCTCAAGTGGGTGGTGCTCGGCGACGGCGACATCCGCAGCTGAGCCCCTGCCGGCCGCGGCGGCTGCCCGGCCGGCGTCCTCCATCCCCTCCATCGTTCCCTCCGCATGAAGATCATCATCCTGGGCGCGGGCCGCGTGGGCGAGAGCGTGGCCGACAGCCTCGTCTCCGAGAAGAACGACATCACCGTCATCGACACCGATGCGCGCCGGCTGCGCGATCTGGAATCGCGCTTCGACCTGCGCGGCGTCGTGGGCAGCGGCATCGACCCGGAGGTGCTGGCCGAGGCCGGCGCCGCCGACACCGACCTGCTCATCGCCTGCGCCGCGCTCGACGAGACGAACCTCGTCTGCTGCAAGATCGCGCAGCTGCTCTTCAATATCCCCACGCGCATCGCCCGCGTGCGCTCCTCCGGCTTCGACACCGGCGACGGCCGCGGCCGCTCGCTGCTCGGCAAGGAAGGCTTCGCGGTCGACCGCGTCATTTGCCCCGAGGAATCGCTCACGCGCTACATCGGCAAGCTCGTGCAGTACCCCGAGGCCCTGCAGGTGCGTGAATTCGCGGGCGGCCGCGCCTGCCTCGCCTCGGTCCGCGCGCGCGGCGGCGCTCCCGTGGTGGGCATGCGCATCGCCGACATGCGCGCCAGCGCGCCCGATGTCGCCATGCGCGTGGTGGCGATCTACCGCCGCTTCCCCGAAGAGCCCGACCGCTTCATCGCCTGCGACGGCGCCACGCGCATCGAGGCGGGCGACGAAGTCTTCGTGCTTGCCGCCCGCGAGCAGATCCCGCGGGTGCTTGCGGCCCTGCACCAGCGCGGCGGCCTCCCCCAGCATCCCGTGCGCCGCATCATGATCGCCGGCGGCGGCCGCGTGGGCCTGCGGCTCGCGCGCCAGCTGGCGGAACAGGGCGGCTTCCACATCAAGATCCTCGAATCGGACGCCGACCGCTGCACGGAACTGGCCTCGGTGCTGCCCGCGGACGTGCTCGTGCTGCACGGCGACGCCACCGACGAAGACCTGCTCGGCGACGAATGCATCGAGGAGGTGGACCTGTTCCTCGCCATCACCGACGACGACGAGGACAACATCATGGCCTGCCTGCTCGCCAAGCGCATGGGCGCGAGCCGGGTTCTCTCGCTCATCAACCGCCGCTCCTATGCCGACCTGATGCACGGCACCCAGATCGACATCGCGCTCTCGCCCGCGCAGGCCATGCTGGGCGAACTGCTCGCCTACGTACGCCGCGGCGACGTGCAGGCCGTCCACAGCCTGCGCCGTGGCGTGGCAGAAGCGCTGGAGATCGTCGCGCGCGGGGATCGAAAAAGCTCGCGCGTGGTCGGCCGCCGCGTGAGCGAGATCCACCTGCCGCACGACGTCCACATGGGCCTGATCGTGCGCGGCCTCGCCGACCGCGCCACGGCCGATACGGGCGAGGGCGCCCCGGTGCCTGCCGGCGAGCCCGAGGTCATCATCCCGCAGAGCCACACGGTGATCGAGAGCGGCGACCATGTCGTCTTCTTCCTTCCGCACAAGCGGCTGGTGCGCGAAGTCGAGAAGGCCTTCCGCGTGAGCGCCACCTTCTTCTGATCCGCACGCATGTCCGTGTCCTCCGCCATCTCCGAGGCCGTGCCCGACCTGCTGCCGGTGCTGCGCGTGTTCGGGGCGCTGCTGGCGATGTTCGCGTTCGCCCTGGGCGTGCCGCTCGCCGCCTCCGCCTGGGCCGCCGAGGGCCTCTGGCCGGTCTATGCGGCCAGCCTCGTGCTCACGCTCGCGTGCGGTGCCGGCCTGTGGTCCGGCCTCCGGCACCATGCCCGCGAACTGCAGCCCCGCCACGGCGTCATGCTGGTGTCGCTCGTCTGGCTGGTGCTGCCTCTCTTCGCCTCGCTGCCGCTCCTGCTGGCGCTGCATGCGGTCGGCCGGCCCATCGGGTTCACGCACGCGTACTTCGAGGCGGTCTCCGGGCTCACCACCACCGGTGCCACGGTCCTCGCCGGGCTCGACACGCTCCCGCTGTCGGTCAACCTCTGGCGCACCTTCATGCAGTGGATCGGCGGCATGGGCATCCTGATCCTGGCCGTCGCCGTGCTGCCGCTGCTCGGCGTGGGCGGCAGCCAGCTCTTCAAGGCCGAGGCCGCCGGGCCCGTCAAGGACACCAAGCTCACCCCGCGCATGACGCAGACGGCCAAGGGCCTCTGGGGCGTGTACGTCGTCTTCTCCCTGGCCTGCGCGCTCGCGTTCTGGGCCGGCGGCATGTCGGTGCCCGACGCGCTAATGCACATGTTCGCCACGGTGAGCCTGGGCGGCCTCTCGCCCTACGACGCGAGCTTCGGCCACTTCCACTCCCCGCTGCTGGAGGCGATCGCCATCGTCTTCATGGTGCTCGCGAGCTGCAATTTCGCGCTCTACTTCGTCGCGCTGCGCAAGGGCCACTGGCGCACCTGCTGGCGCGATCCGGAACTGCGCGCCACCGTCTGCACCCTGCTCGGCAGCGGCCTCTTCGTGTCGCTCCTGCTCTGGGCCAAGGGCGTCTACGCCCCGCTGGACGCGCTGCGCCACGGCCTCTTCCACACCGTCTCCGTCGCCACCACCACGGGCTTCGCCACCACCGACTACCTCGGCTGGCCGGTGTTCGCTCCCGTCTTCCTGCTGATGCTCTCGGGCGTCGCCACCAGCGCGGGCTCCACGGGCGGCGGCATCAAGATGGTGCGCGTGCTCATCCTGCTGCAGCAGGCTCGGCGTGAGATGACGCGGCTCGTGCATCCGCGCGCGGTGCAGCCCGTGCGCCTGGGCGCGGCGGTGGTCGAGAACCGGATGATCTTCGCCGTGCTCGCCTACATGCTGGTGTATGGCGCCACCGTCACCGTGCTCAGCATGGTGCTGCTGCTCACCGACCTGGACGTGGTCACCGCCTTCAGCGCCGTGATCGCCAGCGTCCACTGCACCGGCCCGGGGCTCGGGCTCATCGGGCCGGCCGCCAACTACGCCGTGCTCACCGATTTCCAGCTCTGGGTCTGCACCCTCGCCATGCTGCTCGGCCGCCTGGAGATCCTCAGCTTCATGGCACTGCTCACGCCCGCCTTCTGGCGCCGCTGACGGTCGAGCAAGGGGCTTGCCGGCCGGCCTTGCGAACCCGGCCCGCGCCCCCAAATCCCTACAATCGACTCCACTTATCGGCGCGCCGCCGCCGCCTCTCCCTGCTTTCCGAGGGTCTCCATGGTTCCGCATCTCATCACCGCCCTCACGGGGCCGATCAACGAGCTCGAACAACGCATCCTCGACGCCATGCCCGCGATCGAGCGCTGGTTCCGGCTCGAGTGGATGGAGCACACCCCGCCGTTCTACACGTCGGTGGACATCCGCAATGCCGGGTTCAAGCTCGCGCCCGTGGACACGAACCTCTTCCCGGGCGGCTGGAACAACCTCACCGCCGAGATGCTGCCGCTGGCGGTGCAGGCCGCCATGGCCGCGATCGAGAAGATCTGTCCCGAGGCGCGCAACCTGCTCATCGTTCCCGAGAACCACAGCCGCAACACGTTCTACCTCGCGAACGTGATCCAGCTGCAGCGCATCTTCAACATGGCCGGGCTCAACGTGCGCGTGGGCTCCATCAGCCCCGAGATCAAGAAGCCCACCACCGTCACGCTGCCCAACGGCGACTCCGTCACGCTCGAGCCGGTGGTGCGCGACAAGGGGCGGCTGGGCCTCAAGAACTTCGACCCCTGCACCATCCTGCTCAACAACGACCTCTCCGCCGGCCCGCCCGGCATCCTCGAGGATCTCTACGAGCAGTACCTGCTGCCGCCCCTGCACGCGGGCTGGACGGTGCGCCGCAAGAGCCGGCACTTCCAGAGCTACGAAGAAGTCTCCAAGCGCTTCGGCAAGCTGCTGGGCATCGACCCGTGGCTCATCCACCCGCTCTTCAGCCATGTAGAGGGCATCGACTTCTCCGAAGGCTCAGGCCTCGAGGCCCTGCGCACCGCGGTGGATGCGCAACTGGCCAAGGTGCGCCGCAAGTACAAGGAATACGGCATCAACGAAAAGCCGTTCGTCATCGTCAAGGCCGACAACGGCACCTACGGCATGGGCATCATGACCGTGCGCGACGCCAAGGACCTGGATGCGCTCAACCGCAAGGGCCGCAACAAGATGGCCGTCATCAAGGACGGCCAGACGGTGAGCGACGTCATCATCCAGGAAGGCGTGCTCACCCAGGAGCGCGTGCACGAGGCCGTGGCCGAGCCCGTCGTCTACATGATGGACCGCTACGTGGTCGGCGGCTTCTACCGCATGCATGCCGAGCGCGGCGTGGACGAGAACCTCAATGCCCCCGGCGCGAGCTTCGTGCCCCTGGCGTTCGAGCACAGCACCCACCTGCCGCAGCCCGGCGCCCGGCCCGGTGCGAGCGCACCCAACCGCTTCTATATGTACGGCGTCATCGCGCGCCTGGCCATGCTCGCCGCCAGCTATGAACTCGAAGCCACCAACCCGGAAGCCGAAGTCTACGAGTGAGCGGCGGGCCGCGGGCGCGGGGCGTCCCGCCGGGCCCCTGCCATGCCGCGCCGTGCGGCGCCAGGGGCAGTGGTGGGCCCGCAACACGGCGCGGCTGGACAGTAAGCCGCCGCCACACCTTGTCACAATAGCGGTCCCCCAACACCGGAACCCCGAACGGCGCTGCGCTGCCGGGGCCCAGCAGTGCAAAGCTCCAAATCCTCGCTAGCGGCGCTCACGCTCGGCGCCATCGGCGTCGTGTATGGCGACATCGGCACCAGCGTGCTGTATGCGGTCAAGGAAGTCTTCGGCTCCGGCCACGTGGCCTTCACGCCCCAGAACGTCTACGGCGTTCTCTCGATCCTCTTCTGGACCCTCACCACGATCGTCTCCGTGAAGTACGTCGTGCTCGTGCTGCGGGCCGACAACAACGGGGAGGGCGGCCTCATCGCGATGCTCGCGCTCGCCTCCCAGGCCGTGAAGGACAAGCCCCGGCTGCGCGCGGCCTTGCTGGGCATCGGCATCTTCGGCACCTCGCTCTTCTATGGCGACGGCGTCATCACGCCCGCCATCTCGGTGCTCTCCGCCGTCGAAGGGCTGGAGGTGGTCTCGCCGCACTTCGGCAAGGCGGTCATTCCCTTCACGCTCGTGGTGCTTTTCTGCCTGTTCGCCGTGCAGAAGCGCGGCACGGGAGGCATCGGCCGCTACTTCGGGCCCGTCACGCTCGTCTGGTTCGCCTCGATCGCCGCCCTGGGCGTGCCGCACATCGTCGGCCACCCCGAAATCCTCGGGGCCCTGAGCCCCCACCATGCCCTGGGATTCATCTGGAACAACCCGGGCACCAGCTTCATCATCCTCGGCGCCGTCGTGCTCTGCGTCACCGGGGCGGAAGCGCTCTACGCCGACCTCGGGCATTTCGGCAAAAAGCCGATCCGCCTCGCGTGGTTCAGCGTCGCCATGCCCGCGCTCACCGTCAACTACTTCGGCCAGGGGGCCCTGCTGCTCGCCGAGCCCGAAGCGGTCAAGAACCCCTTCTACATGATGGCCCCGGACTGGGCGCTCATCCCGCTCGTCGTCCTCGCCACCATGGCCACCGTGATCGCCTCCCAGGCGCTCATCACCGGCGCCTTCAGCGTCACCAAGCAGGTCATCCAGCTCGGCTACCTGCCGCGCCTCAACATCCTGCACACCAGCGTGCGCGACACCGGCCAGATCTACATCCCGTTCGTCAACTGGGTGCTGTTCATCGCCATCGTGCTGGCCGTGGTCATGTTCCGTTCCAGCAGCAACCTCGCGGCCGCCTACGGCATCGCCGTGACGCTGGACATGCTCATCACCACCGTCCTCACCTTCTTCGTCATCCGCTACGGATGGCGCTACCCGCTGGCCCTCTGCATCGGCGCCACGGGCTTCTTCTTCGTGGTGGACCTGGCCTTCTTCGCGTCCAACCTGCTCAAGCTCCTGCAGGGCGGCTGGTTCCCGCTCATGATCGGCTCCATCGTCTTCACCCTCATGATGACCTGGAAGCGCGGGCGCGAGCTGCTCAACGAGAAGCTGCGCGCCGACGCCATCGACCTGCGCGACTTCCTCACGGCGGTGTTCGTCAGCCCCCCCACGCGCGTGGAGGGCACTGCCGTCTTCCTCACCGCGGAGCCCGGGGCTGTGCCCAACGCCATGCTCCACAACCTGAAGCACAACAAGGTGCTGCACCAGCAGAACCTGTTCGTCACCGTGCGCAGCCACGAAGTGCCATGGATTGGCCTCGACAAGCGCCTGCAGGTCGAACCGCTGGGCGGCGACTGCTGGCAGGTCACGGTGCACTACGGCTTCAAGAACGATCCGGACCTGCCCGGCGCCCTGGCGCTGATGCGTGGCCGCGGCTGCGAGCTCCAATCCATGACCACCAGCTACTTCCTCTCGCGCGACGTGGTCATCCCCACCATCGGCAGCGGCATGGCGCCCTGGCGCGAAAAACTCTTCGCGCAGATGCACCACAACGCGAGCGGTGCGGCCAGCTTCCTCAACCTGCCGAGCAACTCCGTGGTCGAGCTGGGCTCCAAGATCGAGATCTGATCGCCCGGGCCCCACTGCGGGCAGGGCGGGCCGCCCGCCTCCGGGCACCGCCGCGCGAGGGGTGACAGAATCCGCCCCCTCATGCGCTCCTTTTTCAAAGACATCAGCCTGTCCGCCGCCACCGCAGGGTTCGTGGCGGTCCTGGTGGGATTCACCAGCTCGGTCACCCTCGTCTTCCAGGCGGCCCAGGCCTTCGGCGCCACGCCCGCGCAGACCACTTCCTGGATGTGGGCCCTCGGCCTCGGCATGGGGCTGTGCTCCCTGGTGCCGTCGCTCATCCTTCGCCAGCCCGTGATGGTGGCATGGTCCACGCCCGGCGCCGCGGTGCTCGCCTCCGCCGGCCTGGCGGGTGGCTATTCCATGGGCGAGGCCGTGGGTGCCTTCATGGTCTGCGCCTGTCTGATCGCGCTGGTGGGGGCCACCGGCTGGTTCGAACGGGCCATGCACCGCATTCCCGCGGCAATCGCCTCGGCCCTGCTCGCCGGCGTGCTCGCACGGTTCGGCATCCAGGCCTTCGCCGCCGCACAGACCGCGCTGCCCCTGGTGGCGCTCATGCTGCTGAGCTACCTGCTCGCGCGCCGCTTCCTTCCGCGCTACGCCGTCGTCCTCACCCTGGCCGTGGCCGTCGCCTACGCGGCATTCCGCGGGCAGATCGCCGTTTCGCAGATGCGCTTCGAATGGGCCGTGCCCGTCTTCACGGCGCCGCAGTTCAGCCTCTCCGCGTTCATCGGCCTGGCGCTGCCCCTCTTCGTCGTCACCATGGCATCGCAGAACCTGCCGGGCGTCGCGGTCATCCGCGCCTCGGGCTACCCCCTGCCGGTGTCCCGCCTCATCACCATGACCGGGCTTGCCACACTGGTGCTGGCCCCCTTCGGTGGCTACGCCCTGAACCTCAGTGCCATCACGGCGGCCATGTGCATGGGCCCCGAAGCCCATGAAGACCGGTCACGCCGCTATACCGCGGCAGTGGCCTGCGGCGCGCTCTACGTCGTCGTCGGCCTCTTCGGCGCGGTCGTCACGGGGCTGCTCACGGCGTTCCCCCAGGAACTGGTGATCGCCATCGCCGGACTGGCATTGCTCGGAACCATCGGCGGCGGCCTCGCTACCGCGCTGAGGGAAGATGCCCACCGCGAGGCCGCCCTCATCACCTTCCTCGTAACCCTCAGCGGCGTCGTGATCGCCGGGGTGGGCTCCGCGTTCTGGGGCGCCATGGCCGGCGTGTTCACGCTATTTGTGCAACAGTACGGACGCCGCACCCGCGGTGCCTGACGCCATCCACTCGCCAGACGACGACACCATGAACCTTCTTTTCGTTGCAGATCCCGTAGAACACTTCAAGATCTACAAAGACACGACCTTCTCCATGATGCGGGAGGCACAGCGCCGGGGCCACACGGTGAGCGTCTGCGAGCCGCGCCACATCCGCTGGCAGCAGGGCAGCCAAGTGCTCGCGCGCGTGCGCGACCTCCACCTGACGGGCGACGCGCAGGACTGGTACGCCGCCACCGGGGAACGCCAGGCGGCGCTGTCCTCCTTCGGCGCGGTGCTGATGCGCAAGGACCCCCCCTTCGACAGCGAGTACTTCTATGCCACCCACCTGCTCGAACAGGCGGAGCGGGACGGCGCGCGCGTCTTCAACAAGCCGCGCGCCCTGCGCGACCATCCCGAAAAGCTGGCGATCATGGAGTTCCCGGACCTCATCGGCCCGACGCTCGTCACGCGGGACGCCCAGGACATCCGCGCCTTCCATCAGGAGCACCAGGACGTCATCCTCAAGCCCCTCGACGGCATGGGCGGCATGGGCATCTTCCGCGTGAAGGCCGACGGCCTCAACCTGGGCAGCATCATCGAGACCCTCAATAAGGAGGGCGCCGAAACCGTCATGGTGCAGAAGTTCCTCCCCGAGATCTCGGAAGGCGACAAGCGCGTCCTCATCATCGGAGGGGAGCCGGTACCGTATTGCCTGGCCCGCATCCCCCAGGGATCGGAAGTGCGCGGCAACCTGGCGGCGGGCGGCAAGGGCGTGGCCCGGGCCCTGACGGAGCGGGACATGGAGATCGGCCGCAAGCTCGGCGCGGTGCTGCTGGAGCGCGGCATGCTGCTGGCCGGCGTGGACGTCATCGGCGACTGCGTCACCGAAATCAACGTGACGAGCCCCACCTGCTTCCAGGAGATCCATGACCAGACCGGGTGCGACGTGCCGGCTCTTTTCATCGATGCACTCGAAAAACAATTGAACTTGCGCTGACGGCAATTTTTGTTGTTATACTCGTGGGCTTCGCTACTGAAGATTAGCAACAGCCGGAAGGTGGTTGCGGAGATTGCAGGTGGCGAGGGTGGTTGAGAAAAGTTTTGAAAAACTTGCGCTGGTGCTAAAAACTGGTGTAGAATTCAAGGCTT
>Ga0308159_1001588_pt1 | contig 31399 bp, 21 predicted proteins | sample PhyCR1_FD_201040 | JGI IMG/M metagenome (GOLD analysis project Ga0308159, IMG submission 201040) | Phyllosphere microbial communities from UC Gill Tract Community Farm, Albany, California, United States - DLSLC.R1 | ecosystem: Host-associated > Plants > Phyllosphere > Unclassified | place: USA...
CGTGTTCTGGACACTCGACCGGGCGGCGGCCCCGGCGCGCCGAGAGCTCATCCCACGCATGGGCCGATGCATGCGCGAAACGACGACGCCCATGCAACGGCCGGTGCACGCGCAAAGACGCCCGCGCAACAGCCGGTGCATGCGCGAACGACCACGCCCCCGCAACGGCCGGTGCTTGCGCGAAACGACGACGCCCGCGCCCCGCGAAGATGCGGGACGCGGGCGTCGAGGGGTGGGATCAGCCCGCGGGCGTCTCGGAGGGTGCGGGGGTCGGCGAGGTGGTCGCCGTGCCTCCCTGGCCCTGGGACTCGAGGTCGAGCAGGCGCTGAACGGCCGCGGTGAGGCGGGCATCCTGCGTGGCGAATCCGGCGAGGTCTCCGCTGGTGAGGGCCGCCTGACGCGCGGTCAGGGCGTCTCGCGCCTCTTGCAAGGCCGCGGCGTAGTCGCCGGTCGGTGCCGGCGTGCCCGACGTTCCGCCCGTACCGTCGCCCTGATCGGTCGGGGTGACGGTCTCGTCGCCGGTATTGGCTCCGGAGTCGCCACCGAACAGAGTGTCGAGCGCCTCGCTGAGAGTGTTCTCGAACGCGATCTTGTTGCCGAAGGCGACGAGCACGCGTCTCAGCTGAGGAAGCTTCGTGTCACCGGACGACTGCACGAACACCGGCTGCACGTACAGCAGACCGCCACCGACCGGGAGGGTCAGCAGGTTGCCGTTCAGCACCTGCGATTGCCCCTGTTTCAGGATGTTGATCTGCGACGACACGTTCGTATCGGAGTCGAAGGTGTTCTGCACCTGGCCGGGTCCGGGGACCGTCGTCGACGAGTCGATCACGAGCATTCGGAGCTTGCCGTAGTCCTCGCGTTTCGTGCCCTGCTGGTCACCCGCGTTCGAGTCGACGGCGAGATAGCCGGTGAGCACGTTACGCGCTTGGCCGCCCTGAGATGCCGGGATGAAGCTCGTGAACATCGAGTACGACGGGTCGTCCTGGTTCGGCATCTTCATCGTCAGGTAGTACGGCGGCTGGAAGGTCGCCGGGTCCTGCGGGTCGTTCGGCGTCGTCCAGCGGTTGTCCTGCTGGAAGAACGAACGGGCATCGTCGACGTGGTACACGCCGAGCATCGAGCGCTGCACCTTCATGAGGTCGGTCGGGTACCGCACGTGGCTCATGAGGTCGGCCGACATGTCGGTCCACGGCTTGACGGTCGTGGGGTAGATGTTCTGCCACGCCTTGAGCAGCGGGTCCTGGTCGTCCCAGGCGTACAGGCTCACCGAGCCGTCGTAGGCGTCGACCGTGGCCTTGACGGAGTTGCGGATGTAGTTGATGTCATCCAGCGCGTAGGTCGGGGCCGGGTTGTTCGAATCGGCGATCGCCCGCGAGAGCGAGACCCCCGACGAGTACGGGTAGTTCGCGCTCGTCGTGTAGCCGTCGATGACCCACTTGATGCGCCCGTCGACGACCGTGGGGTACGGGTCGCTGTCGAGCGTCAGGTACGGAGCGAGCTTCTGCACGCGCTGTTTGGGGTTGCGGTCGTACAGGATCTGCGAGTCGGAGTTGACGTAGTCCGAGAAGAGGATCTGCTCGGACTGGAACTTCAGCGCGTAGATGAGGCGGTTGAAGACGTTGCCGACGCTCGGTCCGCCGTTGCCGGCGAACGTCGTGCGGGTCTCGCTCCCGCCGTCGGCGCCGAGCGGGTAGTCGAGCTCGATGTTCTCGCCGCCCTCGGGGCCGCCGACGATGGAGTACGGCGGGGACTGCTCACCGAAGTAGACCCGCGGCTCGTAGTTGAGGTCGGTCAGGAAGCCGGTGCCGGGAATGGCCTGCTCGAGGAAGACCGGGTCGCCGTCGGCAGTGCGCTCGTTACCGGCGGCGGCGACCATGCCGTAGCCGTGGGTGTAGACGAGTGTCGTGTTCTGCCACGAGGCCGCGTCGCCGAGCTGGCTGATGTTGAGCTCGCGCAGCGACACCACGGTGTCCTGCGTCTGACCGTTGATCGTGTAGCGGTCGACGTCGAGGGGGGTGTTGAACTGGTAGTAGGCGCGGTACTGCTCGAGCTGACGCACGGTGGGACCGATGATCGCGGGGTCCATGATGCGCAGCTGCGCGGTGGACTCGGCGTCGTTGCGCAGCTGGCCCGCCTGCGCGGTCGTCGTCGCCTGGAAGTTCTCTTTCTCGATGTTGTCGAGGCCGTAGGCGGCCTTCGTCCCGTCAAGGTTGCGCTGGTAGTACTGGCTCTCGAGGGCGAGCTCGTTCGGGCGCACCTGGAACGTGGTCACCGCCCACGGGATCGCCGCTCCCACGACGATCGCCGAGACGACGAGCAGCGCGGTACCGATCAACGGGTAGCGCCAGCGGCCGAGGAACGCCGTGACGAAGAACGCGAGGGCCACGATCACGGCCGCGATCGCGAGGATCGTCTGGCCGGGGATGACCGCGTTGGTGCCGACGTAGCCGGGGCCGGTGATGCGCTCCGACGGCTCGACGAGCGTGCGGAAGCGGTCGAGCCAGAGGCTCGCACCCTGCAGCAGCAGGTAGAGGCCGGCCAGGACCGCGAGCTGGATGCGCGCGGCCTTCGAGATGCGCAGTTCGCGCTGTCCGACCCGCACCGAGCCGTAGAGGTACGAGACCACACCGGTGAGCAGCAGGCACACCAGCACCACCGCGGACGCGAATCCGAGCGCCGCCGCGTAGAACGGCATCCCGAACAGGTAGAACCCGGTGTCGAGACCGAACTGGGGGTCGGTGGTGGAGGTGGAGACGCCGTTGAACCACAGCCACGTGGTCTCCCACTGAGCGGAGGCGGCGAAACCGGCGAAGAAGCCGAAGAAGATCGGGATGCCCCACATCGCGAGGCGACGCAGGGGCTCGACGACCTCTTGGTAGCGGTCGAGCTGCGAGCTCAGACGCGCGTACACCGGACGCAGGCGGTACGCGAGCTGGATGACGCCCCACACCGGCAAGGCCATCGCGAGGAAGCCCACCACGAACATCACGCTGCGGCCGATCCATTGGGTGGTCAGCACGGTGGTGAAGCCCAGCTGGTCGAACCAGAGCCAGTCGGAGTACAGGTTCGCGAAGACGAAGAACGCCACGACGAGCGCTGCGATCACCGCCAGAGTGATCGAGATGATCCGTCGCGAGCGGTTAGGAGGCGTGGCCTGATTCGGCGCCGAGGTCGTGGTCACGCCTCCATCCTAGGCGCGCCCTCCCTGGGGTTCGCCGTGAAAGGACGATCACGAAGTACACGTCGGCAGGGCGTCGAGATCGCCCCCGTCGCGGATGGTCTCGAGCACGGTGAGCGACTGCTTCAGCGTGGAGGTGGAGAACACCCGGATGCCGTCGGGCACGTGGCCCACGACCTCGTTGCAGTTCGCCTCGGGGGCGAGGAAGAAGGTGGCCCCGGCATCCCGAGCTCCGTACAGCTTCTGGCGGATACCGCCGATCGGTCCCACGTTGCCGTCGGCGTCGATCGTGCCGGTGCCGGCGATGTGCTGACCGCCGGTGAGGTCGCCGGGCGACATCTTGTCGATGATCCCGAGCGCGAACATCATGCCCGCGCTGGGGCCGCCGACGTCGTTGAGCTGGATCTTCACGTCGACGGGGAGGTCGAACGTCATCATGAGCCCGACGCCCAGCAGGTACTGCGCCTGGCCGTCCACCTCGGTCTGACGCGGAGTGATCTGAACGGTGGATGCCGTGCCGTCGCGCTCGTAACCGACGGTGACCGCCGCACCCGCACTCTTCTGCACCGCGGCGCGGACGTCGTCGATGGTCGAGACCGCGGCGCCGTCGACCGAGGTGATGACGTCGTTCTGCTGGAGCTTGTCCTTGGCCGCACCCGAGTCGTCGATCGTGCCGACCGCGATGTCTTGAGGAACCTGGTAGCCGAGCTCGCGGAGGGCGGCCGCGCTCGCCTCGAGCTGCGAGTCGGTCATGAGGGCGGCGTTCTCGGTGTTGCGCTGCTCGGTGCTCTGCCCCGCGGGGAAGATGCGGTCGATCGGCACGACCGCGCGCGAGCGGTCGAACCACGCGGAGGCGAGCTCGATCCACGAGGGGGTGTGCTCGCGGTTACCGCTGACCTGCACGGTGAGCAGGTCGAGCTGTCCGGTGCTGGTGCTGTCTTTCTCGTCGCCCTCGGGGACCGAGATGAGCGGAACCTGCTGGCCGTCGGCGGAGGCGGCGGTGCCGAGGGTGTTGTACACCGGGCCCGGCTGCTGGATGACGTAGGCCGAGGGCAGGAACGTCATCACGAACAGCACGACGACCGCGATGGTGAGGGACCAGACACCCACGACGGTGCCGCGCCGCCACCGCTGACGCGGGGCGGGCACGACGGAGGCGTTCTCATCGAACAGGGTCACGGTCTCAATCCTTTGCCGGGTCGTTCGCGCGCGGCGTAAGTGGCGCGAGGCCGTGCCGACTGATGCGGGGAAGCGTGCGACTAGCGTAGAACCCGTTCCCCCAGACCTGGCTGAAAGGCGGCTCACGTGGCAGACGACAACCCCGGCGGCGACCGGAGCCCCGAGGACGAGTTCCAGGAACTCATGCGCCGTCTCATGTCCGGAGACGTCAGCGGCATCGACCCCGAGCAGCTCTCGCGGCTCTCGGGGATGCAGATCGATCCCGCGATGCTGCAGGCCGTCATGAACCAGCTGCAGGGCGCCTTCGCCGGCACTCAGGAGGGCGTCGACTGGAGCCTCGCCGAGCGCCAGGCGCTGCACATCGCCAACCAGGACGGTCTCGGTGTGACCACCGGGCAGCGCACCGATCTCGACCAGGCCTTCACCCTCGCCGCCCTGTGGCTGGGCGAGGCGACGTCGATCAGCGACCTGCCGCGCCCCCCGCGTGCCGTCACCCGCGGCGCCTGGGTGAGCGCGACCCTGCCCATCTGGCAGGAACTCGCCGAGCCCGTCGCCACGAGCATCGCCGACGCGCTGACCGCGGCCCTCGGCCAGCAGGCGCCCGACGACATGCAGGACATGATCGCCGGAGCCGGTCGCCTGATGCGCACCGTCGGCGGTTCGCTGTTCGCGACGCAGCTCGGCCAGGTCGTCGGTCGACTCTCCACCGAGGTCGTGGGTGGCGGGGATGTCGGCATCCCGGTCATGCCCGACGGTGACGCGGCGATCCTGCCGCAGAACTTCGCCGACTTCGGTCGCGATCTCGAGATCCCCGACGATCAGCTGGCGCTCTACCTCGCGACCCGCGAGCTGGCGCACGCGCGCCTGTTCCGTCACGCGCGCTGGTTGCGGCTGCACGTCATCTCGCAGGTGCGCGACTTCGCCCACGGCATCCGCGTCGACACCGACGCCCTCGAAGATCTCGCCTCGCGCTTCGACCCCTCGCAGCCCGAAGAGCTGCGCGGTGCCCTCGAGAGCGGCGCCCTGCTGCCCGAACGCTCCGAAGAGCAGACCGCAGCCCTCACACGCCTCGAGAACCTGCTCGCGACGATCGAGGGCTGGGTCGACGTCGTCACCGAGGACGCGACCTCGCGCCTGCCCTCGGCCGCACGGATCGCCGAGGCGGTCCGTCGTCGCCGCGCCGTCGGCGGCCCCGCCGAGCAGGCGCTCGGCTCGCTCGTCGGCCTCGAGCTGCGTCCTCGCCGCATGCGCGAGGCCGCGGCGATGTGGCGTGCCGTCACCGACGCCGTGGGCGTAGACGCGCGCGACGGGCTGTGGGACTACCCCGACCTGATGCCCTCGTCGGAAGACATCGACGACCCCGCGGCGCTGATCGCGCGGCTGGCGGCGGCTTCTCGCGGAGAAGCGGCACCGTCGGACGCGATGGACGACGCCCTCGCGCAGCTGTTGGCCGAGGAGGCCGACGGCGGGCGGCGCGACGATGGTCCGAAGGGCGCGACCCCGGATGCCGGAACCCCGGGCGACGGCGCGGATGGCGGTTCGCGCGGGCCGGAGCACGATGCGGGCGACAGCGACGATGACGGAGCGGCACCCGGAGACCAGCGACCGGTGTGACACTGCCGCGGTGAGGCGCCCGTGGGGAGGATGACATTCCTCCCCACGGGCGTTTCGCTCGTCTCGCCCTGGGGACAGCGGCATCCGAGGTCTGTCGCGACGCCATGATCGGGCGATGATCCGACTCGATTCCGCTGCTCCCCCGCTCTGGCGTTCCGACGGGAGCGTGCAGTTCGGCGCCCCCGCGGTGGCCGTCTCGCCCTTCACCGGCTCGTGGGTCGACGTGGTCGTCGCGGCGCTCGCCGAAGGCACGAGCCCGACTGCGGTGCGGGGTCTCGCCCGCGTGCACGGGGCGCGAGACGGGGAGGCCGACGTGCTGCTCGCGGCCGTGGCTCCGGCGCTGGCGCGCCGGACGCGGCATCCGCCTCTCGCTCTCCAAGTCGACGACGACCTGTCCCCGCGAGCGGCACGCGCCGTGTTGGCAGCGTTGCCCCCGCGTACCCGCGTCATCTCGTGGGCGGGGACGGCGACCGAGACCGTCGCGCCCGCAACGCGCGTGGTGCTGCTCGCCGCACACCGGGTGGACCCACGCAGGGCAGGGGCCCTCGTTCGCGATGACGTGACGCACGTGCCGCTCGTGCTCGACGGATCGAGCGCCCGTGTGGGACCGGTGATCGCGCCAGGACGAACGGCCTGCCTCGCTTGTCTCGACGCGGATCGGCGGCGCGACGACCCCGACTGGGCGACGGTCGCCGCTCAGCTGGTGGGGCGAGCGCGGCCCGACGTCGATGTGGCGCTGGCTGCCGAGGCGGGACGAGCGGCGCGGTTTCTGCTCACGGCTCCGATCGAGCAGACGACGCGGTCGCTGCGCCTGCGCGCCGATTCGTTCCGGCGGGTCTGGGCGCTGCATCGGCCGAGCGCAGACTGCCACTGCCGATCTCTCGGAGGAAGCGCGACGGAGACCGTTCCATCCGTCCCCGACCCCGCGCCCAGCTCACCGACAGCGTGCGCGCAGCCCGCGTGACGCCGACGTATGCGAGACGACGCTCCTCGTCGACCGCCTCGAAGGTCTTGGCGTACGAGATGGGCAAGAGGCCTTCGCTGAACCCCACGAGGTACACGTGATCCCACTCCAGACCCTTCGCCGCGTGCAGCGTCGCGAGCGTCACCGTGCGCGTCGTCGGCTCGTGCTGATCGCGTGCGCGGGCCTGCAGATCGTCGGTGAACGCGCGCAGATCGGTGCCGCCCGGCGCTTCTTCGGCCAGGCGCAGGATCGCCGCGCGCGCCTCCCACGCTTCGCGGAGCGCGCCGCCCGCATCGGGCGGGTCGTCGGTGAGTCCGACGCTGCGCAGGACATCGCGGACGGTCGGCAGGAAGCCGGTATCGAGCGGTGCCACCGACGCCGCGCGAAGCGCCATGAGCGCCTGCCGCACCTCGGGGAGGTCGAAGAACTTGCGCCCGCCCAGGACGGACGCCGCCACACCGACCTTCGCGAGGGCCGAGAGCAGACCCGCGGACTGGGCGTGGGAGCGGTAGAGCACGGCGATGTCGTGCGGATCGACGCCGCGCGAGAGCGAGTCGCGAATCGAACGAGCGACCGCGGCGGCCTCGTCCTCGTCGTCGTCGAAGGCGCGCACGGTCGGGACGGGGGTGTCGTCCTGGCTCGCCGCGACGAGCTCGAGAGCGCCGGCGCGGCCGCGCATGAGATCGTTGGCGACCGCGAGCACGGGGGCCGTGGAGCGGTAGTTGCGCTCGAGACGCACGACGCGCGCGTCATCGTGCGTGCGCTCGAAGTCGAGCAGGTAGCGTGCGTCGGCGCCGGTGAACGAGTAGACCGTCTGGCTCGCATCGCCGACGACGCACAGGTCGCGGCGGTCGCCCAGCCAGAGCTCGAGCAGGCGGTTCTGGAGCGGCGAGACGTCCTGGTACTCGTCGACGGTGAAGTGCCGGTACTGCTCGCGCACGGCCGCGGCGACCCGCGGCTCGGCCTCGATCATGCCGGCGCACGTCAGCAGGACGTCTTCGAAGTCCATCTGACGCCGCTCGTCCTTGAGCTTCTCGTAGGCGCGCTGCAGGGCGACGACCTGGTCGACGCCGAGACGACCGACGCCCTCGGGGCGATCGGCCGCGTACTGGTCGATCGAGCGGAGGGTCACCTTCCGCCACTCGATCGCCGAGGCGACATCCCGCAGCGTCGCGGTGTCGGGCGCGAGTCCCACGCCGTCGGCCGCGTGCGCGAGCATGCGCACCTTGTTGTCGATGATCGAGGGCGCCTGGTCGCCCGCGAGCGTCGGCCAGAAGAAGTTGACCTGGGCGAGAGCGGCCGCGTGGAACGTCCGGGCGGAGACGCCCGCGACGCCGAGAGCGCGCAGACGCCCGCGCATCTCCCCCGCGGCCTTGGCTGTGAAGGTCACGGCCATCACACGCTGCGGCGAGTACGCGCCCGTGTCGACGCCGTGGGCGATGCGGCGCGTGATAACCCGCGTCTTACCCGTGCCCGCTCCCGCGAGCACGCAGACCGGGCCGCGCAGGGCGCGCGCGGCCTCGAGCTGGTGCTCGTCGAGTCCTTCGAGAGGGGCGGTCACGCGACGCCCCGGTACCAGTCGTCGATGAGGCGCCGGGCGATGGAGGCCGGGCCCGGGAGCATCGCGGATCCCTCGCCGCGGAGGGCCGCGCCGATCTCGTCGCGGTCGAACCAGCGGACCTCGACGATCTCCTCGCCGTCGGCCTGCGCCTCGGCGTCGTCGACGACCACCGCGCGGAAGCCGAGCATGAGGGAGCGCGGGTACGGCCACGCCTGCGACCCGCGGTACGCGATCTCGCGCAGACGCACCCCCGCCTCTTCGCCGACCTCGCGCGCGACGGCGTCTTCGAGGGACTCGCCCGCTTCGGCGAACCCTGCGAAGCACGAATACCGGTCGCCGCCCCAGGCGGCGTTGGCGCCGAGCAGGATCCGGTCGTCACTGGTCGCGGAGGTCACGAGCACGATCACCGCGGGATCGGTGCGCGGGAAGTGCTCGCGCCCGCAGACGGGGCAGTGCCGCGACCAACCGGCGTGGCGGAGTTCGGTCGCCGAGCCGCACGCCGGGCAGAACGCGGCGTCGCGGAGCCACCCGGCCAGAGCGACGGCGGTCGTCAGCAGTTCGGCCTCGCCATCCGGCAGGTCACCGCCCGCCGCGCGGAGCGGCGCGCCGACGGCATCCGGGACGAGATCGGCGGGGGCACCGTCGGTCAGGGCGGCCAGGACGACCGCGGTGCCGTCGGCGGTGCGCCCGAGGAACGCCCACTCCTGCACATGTTCTGCGGGGACCTGCGCGGTCGAGATCAACGCGAGCCGTCCATCGCGCAGCGGCGCCACATCTCGCCGGATGGCGAGGACCAGGGTGCTCGGCTCGGAGAGCACGCGATCGAGCAGGGTCTCGTCGTCGCGCTCACCGCCCGCGCGGTCGACGGTCACGGGGACCTCGGACGGCGAAGACGCAGGACGCGGCATCGAACACCTCTCTGACGGCGGGCGCGGATGGGCGGTCGGCTCGCCGACCTGCCCGGTGAAGGGCGTGGCGCGGGCCGCTGGACGAAGGCCCGACCTACCCTGGGGGCATGGCACGCTCGCCCCTCATTTTAGCCGCGTCGGCGACAACGGCCCTGCCCGGTGCAGCCTTCTCGAACGTCAGCGCTCTGACCGAGAACACCGCCGGCCGATTCGACGCCGCACTGGCCCGCACCGCCGACGGGCGCGAAGTCGTCATCCGCATGCCCGCCGGCGAAGAAGGCGCCCCCGACCTCGCCGCGGAATCCCGCGCGCTGCACGCGCTGACGGCGGGCGTTCGCGCCCTGCTCCCCTTCGCCGTGCCCGAGGTGATCGGCGAGAGCGGATCCGGCACGCAGCGCGTGCTCATCGTGGACCGCATCGACGGGTATCGCATCGACCCCGCGCACCTACCCAAGGGACCCGGGTACGCCCCGGCCATCGGCGGAGCGCTCGCCGCCGTGCACGCGCTCCCCGTGTCCATCGTCCGGACGGACGGACTACCGGTGCGCTCGTCCGAGCAGGTGCGCGACGACGTCAAGCGGCTCCTCGATCGAGCGGACGCCACCGGCCGCGTCAGCGACGACCTCATGCTGCGCTGGCGCCGCGCCCTCGACGTCGATGAGCTGTGGCGCTTCGAGTCGGCGGTCGTCCTGGGCGGCGCGACGAGCTCGTCGATCGTCCTCGCCGACGACGAGGACGACATCCCCCACGTGGTCGGCATCCTCGACTGGGCCGGCCTCAGCGTCGGCGACCCGGCCGTCGACCTGCGCTGGTTGGCATCCGCCCCCCTCGCCGCCGACGACGTCCACGCCGGGTACGCCGCGGCCGGCGACCGCTCCCCCGATCCCCTCCTGCGCGAGCGGGCGCGACTCTATGCCGAGCTCGAGTTCGCCCGCTGGCTCGTGCACGGCCACGACGCCGGCGAGACCGACGTGGTCGCCGACGCGGTCGCCCTGCTCGACGCCCTGGCCGACGGCGTGCGCGGCGACCACATCGTGCCCGACTCCCGCAGCGACATCGATGACGCGATGGCCCTCGTCGAGAGCGTTCCCCCCGTCTCGGTCCCGGCAGCGGTCGACACCTCCATGCAGACCGACGCCTACGACCCCGAGGCACTGTCGCTGTACCTGTCCGCCGAGCGCGACCGTGCGACGGCCGCCGAAGCTCTGGCCGAGGCCCTCGCGAACGCGCAGGGATCGGATGCCGACAGCGGAGCCATTCACGTCGACCAGCTGCCGGTACCCGACAGCGTGGAGCCCGGCGAGACCGAGCCCCTCGACCTCGACGGGTGGGCCGCCCAGACGCCCGAGCCCCAGAACGACCGTGGACAGGGTCCCGCGTTGAGCGGCGACACCAACGCGACGTCGCTGTGGTCCCGCCCGGCCGTGTCGGCGGACCCCGACGGGCCGGCCGTCCGGGACGACAACGGCACCGTCGCGACGACGTCCGATGCCCCGCGTGACCCCGACGCCGCGCACATCGACGACGAAGAAGACGCCGCCCGTGCGAGCCGCGCCGCCTTGCGCCGTTGGGGCGTGTCGGGCGACGGGGCCTGAACGCGCGGTTCAGCCCCGCAGCACCAGTTCGTCGCCGACGTAGAACAGGGCGACGTCGATGAGGTCGAGGTCGATGCCGTGCTTGGCGTGGTACGCCTCGCGGTAGAGCTCGAGCTGTAGCATGCGCGAGCGACGCTCGGACTCGCCCGTGGGCGGTCGACCCGTCTTCCAGTCGACGATCTCGTACCTGTCACCGCGGCGGTACACGGCATCCAGCTTGCAGATGACGACGTGCTCGCGCCCGTCGAGACGCGTCGTGACGAAGTCGATCTCGGTCTCGACCTCGAGGGGCTTCAGCCCCGCCCACTCCGAGCGCTCGAAGCACTCCCGGAGCCGCTGCAGTTCGGCCGCGTCGGCGGCCGACGCTCCCCCTTCGTCGTCGTCCCACAGCCCGTCGTCGTCCAGCCCGATCCCGGCGCCGACGAGTCCGGAACGCTGCTCGACCCAGGCGTGGAAAAGCGTTCCGAGGCGCGTCTGTCGGTACGGGCGTTCGGGCATGGGGCGACGGAGGTCTTCGACGGCGCGGCCGTAGTCCGCGACGAAATCCTTGAATCGCGACGCCGGAATACGTGTCGGGGCGGGAGTGTGGACGGGACGCAGTCGATCGGCACGCTCGGCGAGCAGCAGTTCGAGGTCGTCGTCGGGCTGCGCCGGGGTCGCCGCACGCGCGGCCGTTACCGCGCTCACCGCGGCCGAGATCGCGGTGCGTCGCGCCCCCAGCGGATCGAGCGGCCAATGCAGCAGCCGCCGCTCGCCGTCGTAGGGATCCTCCCCCGTCTCGTCGATCGCGAGCTCGACCCCGAGCGCCTCAGCGGCTTCGTCCAGGAAGATGCTGGGTCGACGCGGGCGCTTCGTCCCCGACCAGCTCGAACCCGAAAGCAGCAGGTGGTCGCGGGCACGTGTGAACGCGACGTAGGCGAGACGTCGGTCCTCGTCGAGCTGCCGGGCCCGATTGTCGGCGACGAAGGCGTCGATCGCGGCCTTGAGATCCTGCTGCGTCTCGGCCCCGCGCCACCCGAACACGGGAAGCCACGCAGAATCTCCGCGGAACTCGGAGGGCAGGATGCCGAAACCCAGCCACCCCTTCGTGTCCCGCGGGAGTGACGGGAGCTCGTCCGTCACGAGCCTCACGACGGCGACGGCATCCCACTCCAGGCCCTTCGAGCCGTGGATGGTCAGCAGTTGCACGACGTCGTCCTCGGGTGGCTCGGTGCGCGGGGCGAACTCATCGGCCTGTTCGGCGTGGTCGAGCCAGGCGAGCAGACTCGCGACCGAGCCCGACTCGTCGGCCGCCAGGAACCCGCGGATCTCATCGACGAAAGCGCGCAATTGCGCGGACGCGATACGCGCGGGACCACGAGCTTCGTTCGCGGCGAGTTCGATGTCAAGGCGGAGCTCGGCCTCGATCAGGCGGATGAGCTCGGGGATCGGGGCCCCGACGCTCCGGCGGAGCGCCGCGAACACGGCGCCGGCCTCCCGCAGGCGGGCGCGGCCCTCGGGGGTGATGTCGGTCAGCCACCCGTGGCCGTCGGTCTGGCGCGTGACGAAATCGAGGGCGTCGACCAGCGACGCACGGTCGGCACCCGGCGTTGACCGCAGGCGATCGACGACCTCGGGGGCCAGGGGCTGCAGGCCGACGTCGTGGGTCGCGAGCCGCCGAGCGACCTGCGCGAGGGCGCGGAGGTCGGCGAGACCGACGGCCCACCGCGGGCCCGACAGCAGGCGGATCAGCGCCGACCCCGCCTCGGGGTCGCTGATCACTCGCAGCACCGAGACCACATCCACGACCTCGGGAGTCGTCAGCAGGCCGCCGAGCCCCAGGATGCGGTGCGGGATGCCACGCCTTCCCAGCGCATCGCCGAAGCGCACCATGTGCTTCTTGCTGCGGAAGAGCACGGCTCCGGTCGTCCCGCGTCCCTCGGCTGCGCGGGCCGCACGGACGCCGACGAACCACGACGCGACGCGGTCGGCCTCGGCGTCGAGATCGTTCTCGAAGGCGATCTGGACCAGGCCGTCCGGGGCGCCGGGGCGCGAACGCAGTTCTTCGACGGCTACGGCCGCCCGGTGAGCGAGGGGGGCGAGCACCGCGTTGGCGGCGTCGAGCACGCGGGCGCTGTTGCGCCAACTGGTGAGGAGCGCGAAGCGCTGGCATCCGCCGTCCGGGGCGAAAGCATCGGGGAAGCCGCCGAGGTTTCCCGCGCTCGCTCCGCGCCAGGCGTAGATCGCCTGGTGCGGGTCGCCGACGGCCATGACGCCGGTGCCACCGAAGAGGGTGGCCAGCAGATCGGTCTGGACGACCGAGGTGTCCTGATACTCGTCGAGCAGCACGACACGGTAGCGCGCCCGCAGTTCTTCGACGACCGCGGGGTGCTCCTGGGCGATGCGCAGGGCACCCGCGACCTGATCGGCGAAGTCCATGACGCCCAAGCGCGCCTTCTCGCGGTCGTAGTCGGCGGCGAGGCGAGCGAGCAACGCCAGCGCCGAGACGCGGGAGGCGGCGTCGGCCACCTCTTTGTAGACGGTGACGCGCGCCGACGTCGACGGGCGTTCGACGATGCGCCCGAACTCCTCGGGGAACGCCGCGAGCTTCTCGAGGTCGACCAGGTTGTCGACGCCGTCGCGCGCGATGCGCAAGGCCGCGTCGATGAGGGTGCGCGGGGACTCCTGCCGCTCCTCGAGCCGTGGATCGTCGGAGGCGAACACGACGCGGCGCATGAGCAGCCAGGCCGCCGACTCCGACAGGACGGCGGCCTCGGAGTCGCGGCCGATGCGCAGCCCGTGCTCGCGCACGATCGAATCGGCGAAGCTGTTGTACGTGGACACCGTGGGCCGGTGCAGGAGCTGGTCGCCGTCGTCGAGACCGTCGTCGCCTGCGCCGACCTCGGCGGCGAGGGCGTCGAGGGCCTCGCGCCGGGCGGCGTCGGCGCGCGCTCCCTCGAGCTGCGCCAGCTCGGCGAATACTCCGAGGCGTCCCGCCTCGTGCAGCGCGGGAAGAGAGCCGAGCAGCCCCCGCGTCTCGAACTCCGACAGGCGCTGCAACCGGCGCTGGATGCGCTCGGCCAGCTCGCCCGCGGCTTTGCGCGTGAACGTCAGTCCGAGCACCTCGTCGCGACGGACCAGCCCGTTCGCCACGAGCCACACGACGCGACCCGCCATCGTCTCGGTCTTGCCACTGCCGGCTCCGGCGACGACGAGGGCCGGGGCGAGAGGCGCTTCGATCACCGCGGTCTGCTCGATCGTGGGCGGGAACTGCCCGAGTGCGGCGGCGATGGTCGCCGCGGAGAGGACGGCGCTCACGACGCGCTCACCGCCGAGACCGTGTGGATCCGGCACAGTCCGTACGAGAACTCGTCGCGGCAGTGCACTTCGTACGGCGCCGCGAAGCTCGTGCCGCGCATGACCTCGACCGCCCGCTGCACGCGTTCGACGAACTGCCCACGCTGTTCGTCGTCGAAGGGCTTCTGCGTCGGTTCGGCGTAGTCCTTCTTCGCGGCCGTGGGCCGCAGGACGAGGAGCTTCGCGCCGCCCGAGGGCATTCCCGCGACCTGCTCGATCGCTCCGGACGAGAAGGCGAGCTGGTACGCGGCGAGCTGCGGGTTGTCGGCGACCTTGGCATCCGTCTGCGGTTCGCTCTTGCCCGTCTTGAGATCGACGATCACGACCTCGCCCGAGGGCGTCACTTCGACGCGGTCGATGTCGCCACTCAGCACGGCGCCGTGCTCGCCGGCATCGGGGAGGGGAATGGGCACCTCGAAGTGCCGCTCGGCACCGACCAGGCGCCCGCCGGCGTCGTCGAAACGGCGCAGGTACGCGGCCAAGCGGCGGACGAGTTCGCGCGCTCGCGTGCGTTCGGCGCGCTCTCGCCAGACGGCGTCGAAGGCCAATTCGCCCCAGCGTTCGTCGACGACGGCCCACAGGTCTTCTTCGGACGACGATGCCGACGTCTCGAGCGCCGCGTGGATGATCGTGCCGATGCCGGCCGTCGTCCCGCCCCGGTCTCCCCCGAGGTCGGCGATGACCCAGTCGAGTTCGCACTCTTCGAGGGCATGCAGGCGGGACGGCGAGACGCGGACGTCTTCTCGCGACAGATCCCGCAGCGGCGCCGACGACGTGGGGGCCGCCACGCCGTACCACTGCTCGGGAGCCGCACCCGCGACTCCCGCCGCGGCGAGGAGCGCGAGTTGCCCTGCCGCGTGGGCGCGCTCGGGGGCGGCGACGCGCGGCACGGTGAGCGACCGGCGATGCCGCGCCACGAGACCGCGGAGCGACAGGGGATGTTCGGGAATGGATGCCGCCGGCTCGGGCGCCGGGAGCATCTCGAACAGCACGCTGGGACCGGTGTCGTCGTCGTCGACCGCGGTGACCACCAGAAGAGATCCCGCCCGGCTGAGGGCGCGGACGAAGAGTCGCAGTTCGTCGTGCATCGCCGCGCGACGACGATCCAGCATGCCCGCTGCGGGAAGATCGGGATTCTGCACCGCGTCGGCGAGCCGCCACGTCTCGAGCAGCCCGCCGCGCAGGCGGGTGTTGGGCCAGACGCCGTCTTGCACCCCGGCGATGATGACGGTGTCGAAAGCCGTGCCGGCCGCGGCCGCGGGAGTCAGCACACGGACCGTGTCGATCACCGCGGGCTGCTCGATGCGGTCTTCGGCGACGTCGCTGTCGAGCACGGCGCGCAAGAACACCGCGGCCTCGCCGTCGGGCTCGCGCTCGGTGAACCGCTTGGCCGCCTGGAACAGCGCGACGATCGCGTCGAGGTCGCGGTCGGCCTGCTCGGCGATGGGACCGTGCCCGCGCACCGCCTCTCGCCAGGGCCGCGACAGGCCGCTGCGCTCCCACGCGGTCCACAGCAGTTCGTGCGGCGTCGCGTGCGACAGCGTCTGCGCGCGGAGCGCGGCGAGGGTCTCTCCCAGCCGAGCGGCCCGGCGGGCCTCGCGGGTGTCGACGGCCTCGAGCTCGAGCGGGAAGCGCACCCCCGACACGAGCAGCTCGGTCGCCGTGCGCGTACCACCGACAGAGACCTCGTCGTGACGGAGCGCGGTCCGCAGGCGTCGCAGCTCGATCGGATCGAGACCGCCGAAGGTGCCGAGCAAAGCGTCGACGACCTCGTCGGCTTGCCACTCACCGGGGTCTTTCATGCCGAGTTCGACGAGCCCCACGAGATCACGCACCGGACGCTGCACACCCAGCGCGAGTCCGGGACCGCTCGAGCGAGCCGGCACCTCTCGCGCGGCCAGCTCGGCCTCGAGGGTCGCGACCTGCCGGGAATCGTGCGCGATCACGGCGCAGGAGCCCCACGGAACGCCCTCGAGAACGTGCCTCTCGCGCAGCAGACGGGCGATGGCGTCGGCCTCTTCAGCCGGTGATCGCAGCAGATAGGTACGTACGGAACCCCGGGGTTCGGCCCCCGAGGGCGCTCGACGGTGCGCGACGACCCCGGCCGCGCCGATGCGTGTCACGACGCGGCGAACGAGGTCGATCTGCTCGGGTGTCCCGCGGTGGGGCTCCCCCAGGGCCGCGGTGGTGCCGAGCTCGCGCGCGAGACGAGCGAAGTTCTCGGGCGTCGCGCCGCGGAACGCTCCCGATCCCACGTCGGGGTCGCCGAACGCGACCACCCCGATGCCGAGAGCACGGCAGGCGCGCAGCAGGTCGACACCGCCCGCGGTGAGCTCCTGAGCGTCGTCGACGAGGATGCAGCGCAGGGTCGCGAAGCGCCCCAGCAACGCGCGATCGGTCCGAGCCTCGTCGAGGACGGCGACGGCCTCTCGAGCCAGGTCGGCCGCATCGCGGTGCGTGCCGCGCATCGCGGAGCGCACGGTCCGGTACTCGTCGGCGAAAGAGGCGAGCGATGCCCAGACCGGCAGCTCGAACCGCTCGGCGAGCGGAACGAGGTCGTCGGGGGCGATACCCAGGTCGGTGCATTCCGCGAGGAACGCTCGCAGGTCGCCGCGGAAACCGCGGGTCGCGCGAACGGCCGGCCCGAGCCACGCCGGCCAGCGCGACGCCCCCTCGAGCTCGTCGAGCGCGTCGCCCTCGAGCAGGTCGCGGATGATCTGGTCTTCGTCGCCACCGGTGAGAAGCTGCGGGGGCTCGAGCCCGCGCCGCACCTCGGCAGCGCGGACGAGCTGGAACGCGAACGACGCCACCGACCGGGCCAGAGCGCCCGAGGTGGCCCGCTCTACGGCGAGGGCCAGCGGATCGCGCAGGGCCGTCGCCGCTGGCCGCGTGGGCGTGAGCACCAGGATCTGGTCGGGATCGACCCCGGATGCCGCGAGCTCGCGCACGCGAGCCAGCAGAGCGGTCGTCTTGCCCGAGCCCGGCGCCCCCACGACCACACCGCTCACGGTCGCGGGCCACTCGACGACGACACGTTGTTCGGCGTCGAGGGCACCTCCCCGGGCGGGAGACGCGTCGAGGGCGACGGCATCCGGGATCTGCATGTCTCCACGCTAATCGCGACCTCCGACATCGCCGTGTGCGACCCCTCGACCGAGCCGGTTCGAGCCGCCGGCGGGCCGCGCGTTCGCCGTCCGCGAAGCGGCCCCTCCGGCGGGCTGCCGTGTCGGAACCCTGCCCTAGAGTCGAAGAACGCGCCGGGCCGACCGCGGCCCGCGGGGAAAGGACGCATCGTGGAGATCCGCATCGGAATCACCAACACCGGCCGCGAGCTGAACTTCGAGACGAACGAGAGCTCGGACGCTGTGAAGTCGGCCGTCGCCGCCGCCCTCGACAACTCCGCCAGCCACGTCACCTTCACCGACGTGAAGGGCAACTCCTACCTCGTTCCGACCGCCAACCTCGCGTTCGTCGAACTCGGCACCGAAGAGTCGCGTCGCGTCGGCTTCGTCGCCTGACACGCGAACCGTGCAGATCCTGCTCGGACTGATCATCGGCGCGGTCGTCGGCCTCGCCGTTCATTTCGCGCTGCCGCATCGTCACCTCCGCGGTGTCGTCCTCGCCCCTCTGGCGGGGGCGGCCGCGGCGGGCATCGTCTGGACTGCGCTGACGTGGATGGGCCTCGGAGCCGATTCGCCGATCCTCTGGGTCGTCGCCGTGCTCGCCCCGACGCTCACGACCGTCGTGCTCGTGTCGCTGCTCACCCGATCACGCGTCGCGCGCGACCACGCAGATCGGGTGCGCCTGGGCGTCTGACCCGGCGTCGACGGATGCCGGCGAGCCGGCGCCCGGCACGACTCCCGGCATTCCGGCGAATGGACCGCGCGCTCGTTACGCGGCCAGCCCCATGGCATCCATCCGCCGTGCGTGAGCGCCCATCAGCTCGCTGAACACGGGCTCGACCTTGGCCTCCTCGGCGCGATCGAGGTGTCCGTGGCGGAGCGCCACGCGGGCGACGAGCAGGGTGTCGCCGACGAGACGGCGACCCCACAGGGCGAGCAGCCAGCGCCACTCCTCATCGCTCTCGATGGTCGCGGTGAGGATGTCGACGAGGGCCTGACGATCGTCGTCGGCCTGCAGGATACGGGCGACCCGGCGTCCGGTGTCGCCGTAGCTCGACGACAGCGCGAGGTAGAAGTCGTCGAGGAGCCCCGCCGTGATGTGCACCGTGAGCATGGTCTCTTGCGGCCGCACCCCGTGCGTGTTGCGGCGGAAGGCGTCGAGCGATTCGCGGAACGGCAGCATGAGCTGGGTCGGGTCGGCACCGCGATCGCGGATCACCGCCACGAGCTCCTGGTGCTTGATGAGCGCCGCTCCGGCGGCGCGCGACAGCGACTCCTTCTCGGCGAGCTCAGGGGTCAGGGCGATCAACTCGCTCAGCGTCTCGAAGAAGCCGAGCTGCAGATAGGCGGCCTGGCCGAGGAACGTCTCGACCTCGGGGGCGAGCTCGGCGAAGTCGACGCGCATGGCCTCGCCGAGGTCTCCGCGCGAGCGCAACTGCAGTGTGCGGCCCACCGGGCGCTGGCGACGACGGAACCACTCGAACACGTACGACAGCCTAGGCGTCGGGGGCTCCCGAGACACGCCGGGTAGAGTAGGACGGCCCCGGCGCCGGATCGGGGCCCCGCGCCTGTGGACGAGTGAGGCGTGGATACGACTCCCCCAGGCGGTCTCTCGCCGCCGGAACAGGCACGCACTATGACGACTTTCGCCGATCTCGGCATCGATCAGGACATCGTCGATGCCCTGGCGACCAAGGGCATCGTCGATGCCTTCCCCATCCAGGAGCAGACGATCCCCCTGGGCCTGCCCGGCCAGGACATCATCGGCCAGGCCAAGACCGGTACCGGAAAGACGTTCGGCTTCGGCATCCCCGTCGTCCAGCGCCTCGGCCTGAACCCCGAGCCCGGTGTGAAGGCGCTCATCGTCGTCCCGACGCGCGAGTTGGCCGTCCAGGTCTACGAAGACATGGACATGCTGACCTCGAACCGCCCCACCAGCGTCGTCGCGATCTACGGCGGCAAGGCGTACGAGGGCCAGATCGACCAGCTCAAGGCCGGCGCGCAGATCGTCGTCGGAACGCCGGGTCGCCTCATCGACCTCGCCAACCAGCGCCTGCTCGACCTGTCGAACGCGACCGAGGTCGTGCTCGACGAGGCCGACAAGATGCTCGACCTCGGCTTCCTCGCCGACATCGAGAAGATCTTCTCGAAGGTCCCCGCCGTGCGTCACACCCAGCTGTTCTCGGCGACCATGCCCGGGCCCATCGTCGCCCTCGCGCGTCGCTTCATGTCGAACCCCATTCACATGCGCGCCAACGACCCCGATGAGGGCCTGACGCAGGCGAACATCAAGCACCTGGTCTACCGCGCGCACTCGCTCGACAAAGACGAGGTCATCGCCCGCATCCTGCAGTCCGAGGGACGCGAGAAGGCTGTCATCTTCACCCGCACCAAGCGCGCCGCGCAGAAGCTCGTCGACGAGCTCGGCGACCGCGGCTTCAACGCCGCCGCCGTCCACGGCGATATGAGCCAGGAGGCCCGCGAGCGTTCGATGGCCGCGTTCAAGGCCGGCAAAAAGGACGTCTTGATCGCCACCGACGTCGCGGCGCGCGGTATCGACGTGAACGACGTCACCCACGTCATCAACCACACGATCCCCGACGATGAGAAGACGTACCTGCACCGCGCGGGCCGCACCGGTCGCGCCGGCCGCACCGGCATCGCGGTGACCTTCGTCGACTGGGACGACGTGCACAAGTGGGCGCTCATCAACCGCGCCCTCGAGTTCGGCCAGCCCGAGCCCACCGAGACCTACTCGTCGAGCCCGCACCTCTACACCGACCTCAACATCCCCGAGGGCACCAAGGGTCGTCTGGTGACCGCCCCCAAGGCCGTCGCTCCTCGCCCCGAGAAGAAGAGCGAGGGTCAGGATGCCGAGGGCACCCGCGGCCCGCGTCGTCGCCGCCGCGGTGGGTCGTCATCGGCCGAGGGCGCTGCCCCCGCCGGTGAGTCCGCCCCGCGCGAAGAGGGGGGCGCCGGTACCCACGACGGCGCCGGCAAGGAGCACCACGACGGCAACGCGGCCCCGCGTCGTCGTCGCCGTCGCCGCGGCGGAGGCAGCTCGGGAACGCCGACGGCTCCCGTCGCCTGACGCACCGCACGCTGACACGGCGCCGACACCCCTCGCGGGGTCGGCGCCGTTTCGCGTGGCGCCGGGGTGCCGGCATCCGGGATGTCATGGGCGGGTCGGCGGGGCATCGTCATGTCCGGGGCGTCGCCGCGCACGTCGTGCGAAACGTCGCCGCGCGCTCGAGACACCCATAAACGCTATCCACACGCATAAACGCGCTCTGCACGCGTTTCCCGGCGCCAATCGCGTTTATGCGCGATCGACCGGACACGGCAGCGCACGCAACGCGCTGCTCGTCGACGCCCACCCGCGGCGCCCCGCCGCGCGCTCGAGCCACCCACAAACGCGATCCACACGCATAAACGCGCTCTGCACGCGTTTCCCGCCGCCAATCGCGTTTATGCGCGGTCTACAGGCGCACCAGCCGCTGCGCGAAGACGCGCTCCGCGCGAATCCCTCAGCCGAGAACCCACCCGCCCCTACGGGAACACCGGCGCGGTGCCGCGTCCGAGGGCGAAGATCCGCGCGACCATGTCGTCGGTCGTCGTGTTCTCGCCCGGCACGTTGGGCTTTCCGAGGCCGTGGTAGTCGCTCGAGCCGGTGACGATGAGGTCGCGCTCGGCGGCGAGGTCGGCGAGCAGGGCCGTGGGCTCGGGCAGGTTCTCGCGGTGCGCGAGTTCGAAGCCCGCCAGTCCCGCATCCAGCATCGCGTGCAGCACGCTGTCGGGAAGCAGCGACCGCCCCGCCGGGTGAGCGATGATCGGCACCCCACCCGCTCCGACGACGAGTTCGACCGCCGTCACCGGGTCGGGAGCATAGAGGGCGACGTAGTAATCGCCGGAGGGGTGCAGGATGCCGGCGAACGCCTCGGTCCGGTCGGCGACGATGCCGCGCGCCACGAGAGCGTCCGCGATGTGGGGGCGTCCCACCGTCGCGCCGTCGGTGGTCTGCGCGACGATGTCGTCCCACGCGAGGTCGTAGTCGTGGGAGATGCGCTCGGCCATGATCTGCGCCCGGTCCAGGCGTGAGGAGCGGATGCGGTCGGTCATCGCGCGTAGCCCGGTGTCGTCGGGATCGATCAGGTATGCCAACAGGTGAACGCTGCGCCACCGGTGCCGCGCCGACAGCTCCATGCCGGGCACGAACGTCATTCCCAGCGAGGTCGCCGCCTCGGCGGCTTCGGCCCACCCCGACGTCGTGTCGTGGTCGGTGAGGGCCGCGGTGTGAAGCCCGTGACGGTGGGCCGCGGCCATGACCTGCGCGGGCGGTTCCGTGCCGTCGGAGTGGGAGGAATGCAGGTGCAGGTCGCTCGGACCCTCGAATCGCCGTTCACGCTGCACCCGTCGAGCGTATCGCCCCGCCTTCACAGAGGCGGTGCCCACCCGGCATCCGTGGATCTCTCAGACGGCTCCCCTATGGTCGGGTACGTGCGTCGTCTGGTCGGTCTCGTGGTCGCGCTCGCTTTCGCTGCGGGTGCCGCGGTGTTGACGTGGCCCTCGGCGTTCGGTGTCGAGCGCACGTTCCCCCTGGCGCAGGTCATCTCGTTCCGCGCGCCGCTGGCCGCCGCCTTCATCGCCGCGACTCTGCTGATGCTGCTGTTCGCCCTGATCCGCCCGCTTCGCGCGCTCGCCTTCGTCCTCGCGATCGTGTTCGCCCTGGCCGGGGGCATCAACGTCTCGCTGCTCGCGCAGCGCGGCCTGGGCTCCGAAGAGATGCCCGCCAAGACCGCCTCGAGCCTGCGCATCATGACGTGGAACACCGCGGGTTCGGCCACCTCGGCCGAGTCGATCGCGCAGTTCGCCGTCGGCATGCAGGCCGACGTCGTGACCCTCCCCGAGACCACGATCGAGACCGGCGCCGAGGTCGCCGAGCTCATGCGCGACATGGGGCAGCCGATGTGGGCCCATCACGCGGAGTACGGCGAGTACGGCATCACCGGATGGGATGCCACCTCGACCACCGTCCTGATCAAGCCCGAGCTGGGCGAGTACTCCGTCATCCAGTCATCGCTCGACGGTTCGAGCAACACCTCGACCGTCCCGAGCGCCGTGGCCATGCCCGTGTCGGGGGACGGTCCGATCATCGTCGCCGCCCACGCCGTCGCCCCGCGCGAGGAGTACATGACGCAGTGGCGCAGCGACCTGCAGTGGCTGGCTGACCAGTGCGCGACCGACAACGTGATCCTCGCGGGCGACTTCAACGCGACCCTCGATCATATGACCGGCATGGGCGTCGACGGCGGCACGCTCGGGCGCTGTCACGACGCGGCGTCCGAGAGCGGCAACGGCGGCGTCGGCACCTGGCCGACGAATGCTCCCGCCCTGCTGGGCGCACCGATCGACCACGTCATGGCCACCCCCGACTGGACCGTCTCGGCCTCGGTCGTCATGCGCACCCTCGACGGTTCGGGCAGCGACCACCGCCCGATCGTCGTACAGCTCGAGCGCACGGGCGGCTGACACGCCGCGCGTGCCGCGCTCCGGATGCACACCCGGGATGCCGGCACAGCATCACCTCGACGACCGCCGCGCGCCGAGGTTCTCCGGAGCCGGGCCCGCCCGCCCGCGCCGCAACCCGCCGCGCTCCGCACCGACCGTCGTGCACGCAAGGCCCGACGGTGCGAGACTGGAACGATGGACGCCCCCTCGACCAGCGACACGACCGCGACGACCGCCGAGCCCCAGGCCGACGAGCAGAAACTCGACGCCCCCAGCAATCGGAAGGCCCCCTTCCCCCGCGGGTTCCTCGACACGATCTCGACCGGCTGGGCCGAGCACCCCGCCCAGCTCCCCGAGCCGCGTGAGCAGGCCGCGTGGGCCGCACGGCGCCGAGCCCGCGTGTCGGAGGCCTTCCCCGGCCGGCGCGTCGTCGTGCCCGCCGGCGGCTTGAAGCAGCGCAGCAACGACACCGACTACCCCTTCCGCGCGCACTCCGCATTCGCGCACCTCACGGGCTGGGGCAGCGACGCCGAGCCCGACGCCGTGCTCGTCTTCGAACCGCGCGACGAGGGGCACGAGGCCGTGCTGTACTTCCGCGAACGTGCCGATCGCACCACGGCGGAGTTCTACTCGGATGCCACTGTGGGCGAGTTCTGGATCGGCCCCCGTCCCGCCCTCGACGGCGTCGCCGCCGACCTGAACCTCGCGACCGCGCACCTCGCGGACTTCCAGCCCGGTGACGACGACCTGACGGTCGGCGACGACGACGAGGTCACGCGCTTCGTCTCGGAGCTGCGTCTGGTCAAGGACGAGTACGAGCTCGCCGAGCTGGCTCTGGCCGTCGAGGTCACCGGCCGCGGATTCGACGACATCGTCGCCGAGCTCCCCCGCATCATCGAGCACCCGCGCGGGGAGCGCCTGGTCGAGGGCGTGTTCCACCAGCGCGCGCGCTCCGACGGAAACAGCGTCGGCTACGACACCATCGCCGCCTCGGGCCCGCACGCCTGCTATCTGCACTGGACGCGCAACGACGGTGCCGTGAAGCCCGGCGACCTGATCCTCGTCGATGCCGGCGTCGAGGTCGACAGCCTCTACACCGCCGACATCACCCGCACCCTCCCGGTCTCGGGCACCTTCACCGACATCCAGCGCCGTATCTACGAGACGGTCCGCGAGGCTGCGGACGCCTCGTTCGCCGCCGCGAAGGTCGGGGTGCCCTTCCGTCGCCTGCACGAGGCCGCGATGGAGGTCATCGCCGCGCGCGTCGCCGAATGGGGCCTGCTCCCCGTCACCGCCGAAGAGGCACTCGACGCCGACACGGGCGGTCAGCACCGCCGTTACATGGTGCACGGCACGAGCCACCACCTCGGCATCGACGTGCACGACTGCGCGCAGGCCCGCCGCGACATGTACTACGACGGCCTGCTCGAGCCCGGCATGGCGTTCACCATCGAGCCCGGCCTGTACTTCCAGATCGACGACCTCACCGTCCCCGAGGAGTACCGCGGCATCGGCGCGCGCATCGAGGACGACATCGTCATGACGGCCGACGGTCCGGTCAACCTGTCGGCGGGCATCCCCCGCACGGCCGACGAGGTCGAGGAGTGGATCGCCCGGCTTTCGCGATGACGTTCACGTCGCCGGCATCCTTCACCACCCGGCCGACGCTCCGGGGCACCTTCGGGATGTCGGCGTCGACGCACTGGACGGCCACGGCCACGGCGCAGGCGGTGCTCGAGCGCGGAGGCAACGCGTTCGACGCCGCCGTCGCGGCGGGTTTCGTGCTGCACGTCGTGGAGCCGCACCTCAACGGTCCCGGGGGTGATCTCGTCGCTCTCGTGCGCCCGACGGGTGCGTCCGAGCCGGTCGTGCTCATGGGTCAGGGCCCGGCACCGGCCGCCGCGACCATCGAGCACTTCCGCGGGCGCGGGCTCGACCTGGTCCCCGGGTCCGGCGGGCTCGCGGCGACGGTGCCCGGCGGCGTCGACGCGTGGCTCCTGCTGCTGCGCGAGCACGGCACATGGGAGCTCGGCGACGTCCTCGCCTTCGCGACGGGGTACGCGCGCGACGGCCACCCGCTGGTCGCGGGAGCGGCCGCCACCATCGGCCGTGTCGCCGACCTGTTCCGCGACCACTGGAGGTCGTCGGCGGAGCAATGGATGCCGACCGGCGAGCCGCCCGAGCCCGACACGGTGGTCCGCAACCCGGCGTGGGCCGACGTGCTCGATTCGCTCGTCGACGCGGGCGCCGACGCCGCCGGCCGCGAGTCGCGTATCGACGCGGCGCGCGAGCGCTGGATGAACGACGTGCTGCCCCGAGCCGCGGCGTTCCTGCACACACCGCACCGGCACGCGGACGGCGGCGATCATCCCGGCATCCTGGACGCCGCCGACCTCGCGTCGTGGCGCGCCTCGTTCGAACCCGCCGTGTCGGTGTCGTTCCGCGGATGGGACGTGTTCAAAGCGGGGGCGTGGTCGCAGGGGCCAGCGTTCCTGCAGACGCTCCGCCTGATCGGGGACGCGGACGATGCCGACCCCGGGTCGGCGGACGGAGCCCACCTGCTGCTCGAAGCGCAGAAGCTCGCATACGCCGATCGCGACGCCTGGTTCGGCGACACCGACGACGCCGTGCACGTCGAGGCCCTGCTGTCGGACGACTACGTCGCGGCTCGACGCGAGCTCATCGGTGCGGACGCCTCCGCCGAGCTCCGCCCCGGCTCCCCCGACGGTCGCGAGCCCCTCCTGCCGCCTCTGCGCACGACGCACGGAACGGCCTCGGGCTCGACCGGCGAACCGACGGTCGACCGCTCGGGTCAGACCCGTGGCGATACGTGCCACCTCGACGTGATCGACCGGTGGGGCAACGCGATCTCGGCCACCCCGTCGGGCGGCTGGCTCCAGTCCTCTCCCACGATTCCCGAGCTGGGGTTCTGCCTCGGCACGCGTCTGCAGATGGTGTGGCTCGAGCCGGGGCACCCGGCATCCCTCGTTCCCGGTCGTCGTCCGCGGACCACGCTCACCCCGACGCTGCTCACGCGCGGCGACGAGGTCATCGCGATCGGGTCGCCCGGCGGGGATCAGCAGGACCAGTGGCAGCTTCCCGTTGTGCTGCGCGTGCTCGTGGGCGGCTACTCTCCGCAGCAGGCGATCGACGCCCCCACCCTGCACACCACGGCGCTCGTCGACTCGTTCTGGCCGCGCACGTGGTCACCGGCGGGTGCGGTGGTCGAAGACCGCTTGGGCGACGGCGTGATCTTCGAGCTCGAGCGGCGGGGGCACCGCGTGCGCCGGGCCGGGGATTGGGCGCTGGGCCGCGTCAGCGCGGTCGGTCGAGATGCCGACGGGCTGCTGTGGGCCGCCGCCAATCCGCGGGGTGCGCAGGGCTACGCCGCCGGACGCTGAGGCTCCTACCGCCCCCGCGCGAACTCCGCGACGGCGGGCGCCAGCGCCGCACCGATCGCGTCGGCGGGGCGCCGTGCGCCTTTGACCTCGAACGAGTGGTTACCACCGGCGACCCAGTGCACGCGAGCGTCCTGGCACGACGCGACCACCTCGTCGAACTGCTCGCGTGGAGCGATGAACGGGTCGTTCTCGCCCTCGACGAACAACTGCGGCACCACGATGGCGGGCAGGTGCTCGCGGCGCGGCTTCTCGGGTCGCCCCGGCGGGTGCAGGGGGTAACCGAGGTACACGAGGCGCGCGGGAGCGATCACGCCCTCGGCGGCGGCGACGGATGCCATGCGTCCGCCGTACGATTTGCCCGCGGCGACGAAGGGGCCGGGCGCGGCCGCCTCGAGCCAGGTCGCGACGCCGCCCCAGGTCGCCACCGCGTGCGGGGCGGGCCCCGGCATGCGCCTGCCCGCCTCGACGTAGGGGAAGACGAACCGCAGCACGGAGACGCCCTGGGTCACGAGCGCGTCGGCGAGACCGGCCAGGAAGGGGTGCTCCATCCCGGCACCCGCGCCGTGCGCGAGGGCGACGGCCGCTTCGGCGTGCGGCGCGGCGGACCACAGCCCGGACACCTCGGTGTCTCCCGTCGGCAGCGCGACGGTGATGCGGACGGGTTCGGTGGTCACCGCTCGGTCGGGGCGGGCCGCTCGTCGGCGTCGGCGTGCCCCTCGGCGGGCGCGTCGACCGGGGCGGTGCGCTCGCCTGTCGGCGCGATCCGCTCGCCGTACCGCGGCGGCTCGTCATCGCTCGGCGCGGGCGTCGGGGTCGGGGCGGGCGGACGCGGCGGGGCGACCGGCGAGCCGGCGCCCGGGGCGACACGCTCGCCGTACTGCGGCGGGGCGGTGTCGGCCGCCGCCGGGCGCGAGACGGTGCGGGCGGCACCGGCACCCGAGGGACCGACGATCCCGCGGGCTTTGTGGACACTGGGGGCGGCGACGCACACGTCGTAATGGTCGGCGGCGACCTGCATGACCGAGGCGAAATCGCGACGGCGACGCACGATCGAGTAGGTGCCGATGCTGAGGATCATGCCGAGCGCCATACCGACCAGCAGGACGCCGATGAAGGCGGATATCTGCACGGTCGGCATCCCGAGCACGAAGATGAAGGCGAACAGCAGACCGAGCATGAGGCCGTTCAACGCGCCCGAACGGGCCGCCGTGGCGTAGCCGAGCTTGCCGGTGATGCGCTCGATCGAGCGAAGACCCGAACCGACGATCGCGATGTCGCGCGCGGGCACCTCTCCAGCGATCAGCGAGGACACGGCCTTCTGCGCCTGCTCGTAGGTCGGGAACGAGGCGATCTTCTCGCCGACCTCGTCGCGACCGGCACCCGGACGCTGCGCGAACATACTCATTTCACCATCCTGTCACGCGCGGCTGACCGTTCCACCGGTGTTGCATAGGAGGTGCGGACTACGCTGGTCCGGTGAGCACGCAAAGGGTTTTCGTCGCCCGCTTGGCGGGCTGCACGGTGTTCGACCCGGCGGGAGACCGTCTGGGCAAGGTGCGCGACGTCGTGGTGATCTACCGCGCGTCGGCGGCACCGCGCGTCGTGGGGCTCGTCGTCGAGATTCCCGGGCGACGACATGTGTTCGTGTCCATCGGGCGCGTCACCTCCATACAGGCCGGTCAGGTCATCACGACCGGCCTCATCAACGTGCGCCGTTTTCAGCAGCGCGGTGGTGAAGTGCGTGTCATGGCCGAGATGCTGGGGCGTCGCGTGAGCCTCGTCGACGGTTCCGGCACGGCCGTGATCGAGGACGTCGCGATCGAGCGCAACCGCCTCGGCGAGTGGGACGTGGGGCAGCTGTTCCTCCGCCGCCCGCGCACGAGCGCGTCGCCCTTCGCCAAGGGCGCGACGACGTTCGCCGCGTGGGGCGAGGTGCGCGAGAACCAGACGCCCGGCGAGGCGCAGTCCGCCGAGCAGCTGGTCGCGACCTACTCCGAGCTCAAGCCCGCCGACCTCGCCAACACGCTGCTCGACCTCCCCGAAGAGCGTCTCATCGAGGTCGCCGAAGAGCTGAGCGACGATCGCCTGGCCGATGCCCTCGAAGAGATGCCCGAAGACGAGCAGGTGCACATCCTCGAGCAGCTGGGCGACGAGCGCGCGGCAGACATCCTGGATGCCATGGAGCCCGACGACGCGGCCGACCTCCTCGGTCAGCTCCCCGAGTCGCGTTCCGAGCAGCTGCTCGACCTGATGGAGCCGGAGGAGGCCGACGACGTCCGCGCCCTCCTCCAGTACGGCCCCGACACCGCCGGTGGTCTCATGACGCCGGAGCCCATCGTGCTCTCCGCCGACGCGACGGTGGCCGAGGCCCTGGCCCTCATCCGCCGGCACGAGCTGCACCCCGCCCTCGCGGCATCCGTCTTCATCACCCTTCCGCCGTACGAGACGCCGACGGGGCGGCTCCTCGGCACCGTGCACTTCCAGCGCATGCTGCGATACCCGCCGCACGAGCGCCTTGGTGCGATCATCGACGACACGCTCGAGCCCGTACCCTCCGACGCGACCGCCGCCGAGGTCGCGCGTCTGCTCGCGAGCTACAACCTCGTGTCGCTTCCCGTGGTCGATCAAGCGCACCGCCTCGTCGGCTGCGTGAGCGTCGACGACGTTCTCGACTACCTGCTGCCCGACGACTGGCGCACTCACGACAGCGATGATCCGAGACCCAAGACGACGACCAGGGCGACCGCGACGCGGAGCATCCCCCAGATCACCCCGCAGACCCCGAGGAGGCGCTGATGGCACGCACCAACCGCAAGCCGGCTCTCGACGCCCCGCGCGGCCGCACCGGCGTCCTCGCACCGCGCACCCCGCAGCCCTCGCGCGACCGCTTCGGCAGGTTCACCGAGTGGGTGGCGCGCGCTATGGGCACGCCCACGTTCCTGCTGTCGCTCACGCTCTTCTGCGTGCTGTGGATGGGCTGGAACTCGATCGCCCCCGATGACTGGCGCTTCGACTCCGCCGCCATCGGCTTCACCGCCCTGACGCTCGTGCTCTCTCTCCAGGCCTCGTATGCCGCCCCGCTCATCCTGCTCGCGCAGAACCGGCAGGACGACCGCGACCGCGTGCAGATCGAGCAAGACCGTCAGCGCGCCGAGCGCAACCTGGCCGACACCGAGTACCTCGCCCGTGAGATCGTGGCGCTGCGCATGGCCGTGCGTGACCTTACCGACGAGGTCATCACGAAAGACACGCTGCGCGCCGAACTCAAGGCCGCCCTCGAGCGCCTCGACGAGCACGACGACGCTCCGCGGCCCGCCTCGTGACCGACGTCCTCGCCGAGAGCGTTCGCGACGCGGTCGCCGCCGTCACCGATCCGGAGCTGCGGCGGCCGCTCGGCGAGCTCGACATGGTGCGCGAGATCTCCGTCTCGGGCACGACCGCCGAGGTCGGCATCGCCCTGACGATCGTCGGCTGCCCCGCCGCGGATCGCATCGAACGCGATGTGCGGGATGCCGCGGCCTCGGTCGCCGGCATCGACGCGGTCGACGTACGAGTCGGTGTGATGTCGCCCGACGAGCGCAAGGCGCTCACCGAAAAGCTGCGTGGCGGGCGTGCGAAGCGCGAGATGCCCTTCGGCCCCGACTCGCTCACCCGCGTGATCGCCGTCACGAGTGGAAAGGGCGGCGTGGGAAAGTCGACGGTCACCGCCAACCTCGCGGTGGCCCTCGCCGCGAAGGGCCTGCGCGTCGGCCTCATCGACGCCGACGTGCACGGCTTCTCGATCCCGGGGCTGCTCGGACTCGTCGACTCCGATGGCCTGCCGCCCGCCCCCACCAAGCTCGACGATCTGATCCTGCCGCCCGTGGCCTACGGGGTGAAGGTGATCTCGATCGGGATGTTCCTGCGACGCCCCGGAGAAGACGCCGCGGGTGCCGTCGCCTGGCGCGGACCGATGCTGCACCGCACCGTGCAGCAGTTCCTCACCGACGTGTTCTTCGGTGACCTCGACGTGCTGCTGCTCGACATGCCTCCGGGCACGGGGGATGTGGCGATCTCGGTGGGGCAGCTTCTCCCCCACGCCGACGTTCTCGTCGTCACGACCCCGCAGGCCGCGGCCGCCGAGGTCGCCGTGCGCTCGGGCCTCGTCGCGCGACAGACGGGCCAGCGCCCGATCGGCGTGATCGAGAACATGGCGGCGATGACGCTCCCCGACGGCACGGTGCTCGATCTGTTCGGTGCCGGCGGCGGCGCCGAGGTGGCCCGCGCTCTCTCGAGCCCCGATAGCGATGTGCCGCTGCTGGCATCCGTGCCGCTCAGTCCCGCTCTGCGTACCGGAGGCGACGACGGGCGCCCCGTGGTGCTGTCGCAGCCCGACGACCCCGCCGCTCGCGCGATCGACGCCGCGGCGTCGACCCTGGCCGTTCGCCCGCGTGGACTGGCGGGCAAGCCCCTGCGACTCGGCGTCTGACGCGAGCCGCTCCCGTCACGAGAACAGGGCGGCGCCCCCAGAACAGGGCCTTTCTCGCCGAATCGGCCTGTTCCCGTGCCATACCGTGTTCTCGTGACGCGCTCGCGGCGCCCCCGGCCCAACGGCATCCGGGAACATTCCCGCCGCCCCGTAACGAGAACAGGGCGCCGCCACGAGAACAGGGCGTTTCGCACCGAATCCGCCTGTTCCGGTGACATTCCCTGTTCTCGTGACACGCGGTCGTCCGACCTCGCCCCCGGGTGGCTCAGCCTGCGGAAGCCACCGCGCGGGCCGGGCGTGTTCTCTCGGCTGCGGGGCCACCCGACTCAGCACCGACCACCCGGGTCAGCTGGCGGATCCGCGTCAGGTCGCCTCGTCGTCGAACGGCGGGCGCTCGCCGGCCACGAAGGGGGCGGATGCCGGCTTCTCGCGCGCCGCGAGAGCAGCGGCGCCCGCGGCGCGCATGGTCGCCGTCGGGGTGTCGTCGAGCAGGGCCTCGCGGATGATGCGCCGCGGGTCGTACTGCCGCGGGTCGAGCTTCTTCCAGTCGACGTCGTCGAGC
>Ga0308159_1001591_pt1 | contig 31345 bp, 35 predicted proteins | sample PhyCR1_FD_201040 | JGI IMG/M metagenome (GOLD analysis project Ga0308159, IMG submission 201040) | Phyllosphere microbial communities from UC Gill Tract Community Farm, Albany, California, United States - DLSLC.R1 | ecosystem: Host-associated > Plants > Phyllosphere > Unclassified | place: USA...
GTAACATTTAGTTAATCTCAATTATGTCACAAAAATTAAGAATTCTATTGGTAGAAGACGAGGATCACTTGTTAGATGCTATCAAATTAAACCTCGAACTTGAGGGTTATAAAGTTCACGCCGTTAAAGATGGCAAAACCGCTCTTAAAATTTTTAAAGAAGAACGCTTCAACCTGATTATTCTAGATGTAATGCTTCCGGAAATGGATGGTTTCCAGGTTTGTGAAACAATCCGTTTGGAAAATGCTGAAGTCCCAATTATGTTTTTAACTGCGAAAAATACATCTGAAGATCGCGTTTTAGGTTTGAAAAAAGGCGCAGACGATTATTTGGTTAAGCCATTTAACTTAGAGGAGTTAATTCTTCGTGTGGGTATCCTGGTAAAACGCAGTTTGAAATCTGATGATTTAAAAGAATTAAATTCTTACAAAATCGGAGATAAAACAATCTATTTCAACTCTTTCGAATTGAAACATGATGACGGTACTATTACGCCGCTTACCAAGAAAGAAACCATGTTATTGAAACTTCTAATCGAGCGCAAAAACGATGCGGTATCCCGTGAGCAAATCTTAGAAACGGTTTGGAATTACGATGTCTATCCATCAACAAGAACGATTGATAACTTCATTCTAACTTTCCGTAAGTATTTCGAACCAGATCAGAAAAACCCTGTTTATTTCCACTCTATTCGTGGTGTTGGCTATAAATTCACTGATATTCATTAATGTATAACAGTCTTGGCAGATATGTGCTAATGGCCGCTTTTTTATTGGCGGCGTTGGTTTGTGTCTATTTCATCCAATACGAGCTGGCAGCAGTTGCAGGCTTCCTTTTTATATTTGTAATATGGAGTCACTTCAGGCATAGTTCTGTTTTAATGGCTTCCAAATATTTTAAGAATAATGAATTTACTAAAGCAAAACTGATGCTGGCTGAAGTGCCAAATCCGGAGAGGCTTTCGAAAAATCGCAGGGGCTATTACGAATTTATGCAGGGTAATATGGCTTTGAAAGCGGAAGATTTTGATAAAGCTGAATACCATTTCCAGTTGGCAAGTCGTTTTCCGGTAGGAGGCAAAACTCAGAAAGGCTACGTGTTAATCCATCTGGCTAATCTGGCACTAAGAAAAAAGGATAAAGAAAAGGCAGAGGCGTACACTAAGCTTGCCAAAGAACTTGCAGAATCAGCCCGTTCGAAGGAGATTATTACTAAGATCGAAAAAGAAATAGGTAAATTATAATATTACTATTGTCATTTTGAATAACGAAGACCGGTTTAGGGATAAAAAGGTGCTTCGTTTTTTTTTTTATTTATAGCTTTGCGTCATTAAAAATTTAGGCATTTGTCATGCTGTCTCTAATAAGAGATTAGCTAGGCACTGAAAATGAATTCAGGCTGACGATACTGCGACATCAAATATAAATCATGAAGAATAACTTATTTTTAGACGCTGCATTCTCAAAGCAAACAGAACGTCCACCAGTGTGGATGATGCGTCAGGCTGGTCGTTTTATGCCTCAATATTGGGAGATTAAAAACAAATACTCGTTTTTAGAAATGTGTAAAACTCCTGAAATTGCAGCTGATGTAACCATGTTGCCTGTCGACTTATTGAATATTGATGCGGCAATTTTATTCTGTGATATTTTAGTAACAGGCGAAGCGATGGGTGGAGATTTAAGTTTCACTCAGGGCATTGGTCCAAAATTTGCAAATCCGGTACGTAGCGCACAAGATATCGACAATTTGAATGTTGACTGCCTGGACGAATTACAATACGTTGCAGATGCTATTAAGGTAATTCAACAGCGTTTAAATGGAAGTATTCCATTAATTGGATTTGCTGGTGCACCATTTACAGTAATGAGTTATTTAATTGAAGGTGGTTCTTCCAAAGATTTTAAATTAACCAAGCTTTTTATACACAATCAACCAGAACTAGCGCATAAACTTTTGGCTAAAATCGCTAAGGTAACTGCAGATTATCTGAATCTTCAGATCGCTGCAGGTGTAAATGCCGTTCAGATTTTTGATAGTTGGGCTCAGGCTTTGTCATGGAGTGATTATCAGGAATTTTCTCACCGTTACATTCAGGAGATCATTTCAAACTTAAACAGGAAAGATATTCCGGTTATTTCTTTTTGTAAAGGAAGTTCTGTTTTTGCACCAATTATGGCAGAAGCAAAACCTGACGTAATCTCTGTTGATTGGAATGCAGATTTATTGAACATTAAAAATGCTTTACCTGCAGGTATTGCGGTTCAGGGAAATTTAGATCCACATATTTTATATGCAGATAAACCCGTAATTAAGGCACAAATTCATAAGCTGTTTGAGCGCATGCGTGGCACTGAAGGATTCATCTTTAATTTAGGTCATGGTATAATGCCAGATATTCCTTTTGATAATGTAAAATATGCGATTGAGGTAGTAAAAGAATTTAGATATTAATTACTTAATCCCCTGAAGGGAACTTTGAACGGTTGGTGTAAATCATTATATTTGGATATGGAAACACTTATTATAAATATTCCTGAAAAAAAAAGCGAATTGGTGAAAGAGCTTTTAAAGGAGCTTGGTGTTACTTTTAGAAAGGAAAGTGCTGGTAAATCAGCATATGTTCCCAATTCGGTTACGCAAAGGACTATCGACGATGCACACAAAGGTATTGGAATAGGAGAACCAATTAAAGATATAACATCATATATCAATTCCTTGTAGATGTATGTTCTGAAGCCCACTAATCAATTTGATAAAGATGTTAAGCTAATGAAGAAACGTTCTTTGAAGAACATCAACCTCATTAAAGATTTCTTATTCAAATTAGAAATTGATGGTGCCAGCGGAATTGATAAAAAGCATCATCCACATAAATTAGTTGGAAACTATAAGGACAATTGGGAAGCCCATATTAAGCCTGATTTATTGATCATATGGTTTGAGATAACCGAAGAAAAAGAAATAATTCTGTTAAGAGTCGGAACTCATTCTGATTTATTTAGATAAAAGCGCTATTCCTTCAAGAATTCAATGATAGAAACCCTTCAACCCTATTATCCGTATTTTCTCTCCGTACATATTGTATTTGTAATCAGTTGGATGGCAGGCTTGTTTTATATCCTGAGCCTGTTTATCTATCATACGGAGGCAAACGAAAAATTGGAGCCTGAAAAGAGTATTCTTTTGAGCCAGTTTGTAAAGATGGAAACCACTTTATGGAAAATCATTTGTGCTCCCGCGATGGTGATTACAGTGCTTGCTGGTGCTTCAATGCTTACTTTACGTCCTGGATTGTTACAAGCAGATTGGATGCAGGTTAAACTTGGTTTTGTATTTGGCTTGCTGATCTATCATTTCATTTGCCGGAATATAGCCAAGAAATTGAAGACTGGTCAATTTAAATTAAGTAGTTTTCAATTAAGGTTGTGGCGTGAACTGGCAACTATCTTTATGATTGCAATTGTTTTTGTGGTCATCCTTAAAAGTGCAGTAAACTGGGTTTACGGTTTAATTGGAATTATGGGTGTTGCAATGGCAATTATGATTGCCGTTAAACTCTATAAAAATTATCGTTTGCGTAAATAAGCTTAAAGAACATAAAGCTTAAAGCAAAAGCCAAATTAAGTTCTTTGTTTGCTTTTCGTAAACTTGTATCCAATTTTTGATACTTGATACCCGCTACTTTACACTTTACGAAAAACTATTCTAAATTTGAGCGAATAAACTCAAACTCATGTCTACAATTTCAGGTTCGAAAAAAACCTTACTTTTTATTGTTCTTTTATTTTCTTCGTATTTCGCATCAGCACAGTTCAATCAATCAGCTTTTGAAAACAGAATCCGTCCTGATAGCAGTTTAACCAACGAAGTTCATTTCAATTTTTATAATTTGAATTACGTTCGTAATTATGAGTATACCAATGATTTTCATGATGGCTATACACTTTACGGAACGCAGTTACAGCCTCAGATTGTTTATTACGCTCATCCAAATTTAGCGATTACGGCAGGTGCATTTATCCGCAAAGATTTTGGGCGGAATGGCATAACGGATGCAAAGCCGTTATTTAGTCTGAAATACCATAAAAGAAATTTAACCCTGATCTTCGGAAGTTTAGAAGGTGGTATCCAACATAAATATATCGAGCCACTTTATGATTTTGAGCGTACAATTACTACTCCAATCGAATATGGAACACAGTTATTGGTAGAACGGAAACGATTTAATTTAGATGCTTGGATCGCCTGGCAAAAAATGATTTATGCTGGAGAGGCGGCTAAAGAAGAAATAATCGGAGGTCTTTCAACAGAAACGACAATAGCAGAAAATAATGGCTGGAAATTCAGTTTCCCTGCACAGTTTTTAGCTTTTCATCAAGGCGGTCAAATTGACGTTTTAAAAGAAATTCCAATCAGTACGGTTTTTAACGGTGCTACCGGATTGAAGTTACATAAAGAAATCAATACCAATATTAAGCAAGTTTATACTGATAATTATATTGCTGTTTACAAAGATTTTTCACCTACCAAAAGAAGAGCTTATGAAGGCGGCTTTGGATTATGGTTAAATGCCGGTGTAGAAAGTAAATGGGGAAGTTTGGTTGCATCTTATTGGAAAGGAAATAATTTTATTTCTATTAAAGGTATGCCATTATATGAATCTGTTTCCAGCAATCTATACACCAACGGCTTGAAGCAAAGCGGAAGAAATATAGTTTCCTTGCGCTATGCCTACCAAAAAGAATTGATTCCTCATTTATATCTCGATGTTCGCTTCGAACCCCACATTGACCTTGATCATACAGATAAACAACTGCAGTTTAACCACTCATTTTTCTTAACTTACAAACAAGATTTTAAGTTGTTTAAGGTTAAGAAAGCGGAAAGATAGCAAAGATTGGGTTATTAAGTTCATCCTATTTCAAACCTCGTAGATTTTAAAACCTATGAGGTTTTTCATCTTAAGATGCGTCTTTAATTTCTAAGATCGATAGTAGCGAAAACACGAAGGTGAGTAAAGATACAGGGCTTTAAAGCGAATTGCGGAGGCGAGGGCTAAAACGTTTCTTTTCCATTGTTTTACAAATCAAAAAAATCTATCTTTCTTAGAAGTTTTTAATACTGAACGTTGCTGATATTCAGTATGTTTTAAGTTAATTTTAACTTTATTTAACTTTTTTTTTCATCCCATGCAACCATTGTTTGTAATCTGCCATCTACTCTATACAAACACACAATGAAATTGACGCGAAGCTATACGATAAACGATTTGATGGAGGGCTGCAAAGCTGGCGACCGGAAGATGCAGGAGCTGCTGTACCGGCAAACTTCATCTAAAATGTTAGCCGTTTGTATGCGCTACGCCAAAGATAGAATGGAAGCTGAAGATGTATTGCAGTTAGGATACATCAAAATCTTTCAAAAAATAAAAGAATACAGAGGAGATGGTTCTTTCGAGGGTTGGATTAGAAGAGTAATGGTGAATACAGCAATTGAAAGCTACCGCAAAAATTTACGGAGTCTGAATGTGGTAGAGATAGATGAAGCTTATGAACAACCATCTACCGGCTTTGATTTTGGAACATTAGGCATGCAGGATTTGATGAAAGTAATTCAAAAACTAGCAGATGGATATAGAATGGTATTCAATATGTATGTGATAGAAGGATACTCTCATAAGGAAATTGGAGAAACCTTGGGTATTTCTGAAGGCGCCAGTAAATCTCAACTTTCAAGAGCCAGAGCAATATTAAAAGAAGAAATTACAAAAATGGAGGGATTTGGTTATGCAACCTATACAGGATAAAGATTTTGATCAGTTATTTAAAGACCGTTTCGAAGATGCGGAAATCACACCATCAAGAGATTTATGGAGTAACATCGAAAGTGAAATAGAACCAAAGAAGAAAAGGATTATTCCTATTTACTGGTTAACTGCAGCGGCAGTTTTGTTAATTGCCACAGTAGGAATTCTGGTTTACCAGCAACAACATACTGCGCCTAAACAATATGCTAATCACGTTTCGCCTCAAACAAATCCGGTGACTGTTGAACACCTTGGAAGAGACGCTGTCCGTTCAACTGATGAGCCTGCTAAGAACGTTGTTAGTACGCAGGTGGCCAAAATCAAACCGATAACAACACTTGTTAAAGCAGCGGTAAAAGAGGTGGTGAAGCCACTTGAAAAGCAAAAGACAATCTCTGCTCCTGAAACACAAAAACAGGAAACAATGATTGCGAAAGTGGAAGAGCCTAAAAAGGATATCAGAACTAAAATTGAAGAAGCAGTTTTTCAGACTAAACAAGAAAGTGTTTTAGCCTCAAATGTAAATGAGGTTGTTGCAGATGAGGTGATCGATAATAACTATGCTACAGATAGAAAAGGAATTCGTAATGTGGGCGACGTAGTAAACCTGATCGTTAATACGATGGATAAAAGAAAAGATAAAGTAATTCAGTTCAGGACTGATGATGACGATTCTTCAATTTCGGTAGTTAATATTGGCCCTTTTAGAATAGGTAAGAAAAACAGAAATAAATAACCCATCCGGTCTCTTTGCAAACGTTCACAAATAATAATCTAAAATAAACACACACAACATATGAAACATTTAATTTTTACAACACTTCTGGTAAGCGGACTTGCCGGTGTTATGGCTCCAAGTGCTTTTGCACAACAAGACACGGTAGTTAAAGATACAGTGATCAAAAAAAAGGCAAAATATACGGTTAGAATTGGTGGGGGAACTTTGATCACCAAAAATTCTGACTCTTTGGATAAGGTTAAAAAAGGTAGATTTGTTGGCGGAATTACTTTTACGAGAGTTGATTTAGGTTTTTCTAGATTAATTGATAATGGGAATTTCAACCTCTCTCCAAATAATGAATTTCTGGATTATAAAGGTGGTAAAACAAGTACTTTTTCTTTTGATATCTTACAGTTTGGCTACCGTTTCAACTCTAATTTTAAAGTTTATGTTGCGGGCGGTTTCGACTGGACTTTGATCAGACTGAGAGATAATATCACTATTCAGAAAAATCAACCTACACTAACGTACATAGAAGAACCGATAGCATTCTCGAAAAATCGCTTTTCAAGTAGTTATGTGCACATTCCATTAAACTTTGAATTCCGTACAAACGAAAGCAGAAAGGGAAAAAGATTCTACTTTATTGTAGGCCCTGAAATTAGCTTCTTACTTAATGGAAAAGTTAAACAAATTAGTGATGAACGTGGTAAAGAGAAACAATATGATAACTATCACTTTCAATCAGTACGTTACGGAGGTAGTTTCAGACTTGGTTATGGTGGCTTTGGATTGTTTACAAAATACTATTTCAATGATATGTTTAATACCCCAGCACAAGCGGGTTTGAAAAACATGAGCTTTGGTGTAACCTTTGGTCTCAATTAAAACATAGCAACACACAAATAAGTAGATCCTGTTTCGGTTAGGCGGAACAGGATTTTTTATTTTATATCGATTAACACATCCTTTGGAAACAGAAGAGGAATTTCACTCAACTTGAAGTCTTTTGGATTCCGAGTGACTATTGCATTTATATTCTTCTGGGAAACCGCTGAGTAGTACTGGATTGAATCTTCAAAATCTTTAAAACCTGAAGAGATTGAGTAGTCAATGATATCCTTTGTGACATCTATGGTAGTGATTAAAGTAGAAAGATCTTTCATTATTGCTATGCAATCTTGATGCGATGTCGTTTTTTTAGCGATATAATAGATATTGGCATAAGAAAGTGCTGAAATAAACAGATTGACCTGGCTTTTAGCTGCAAGGTCCAATATCTTCGCGCTATCATGATAAAACGGTAATCTGTAACTTATGATATCAATGATGATATTGGTGTCGATAAATAAATTCTTCATTTAGCATATTTTCCATTGATTGCATTAGACATAGCAGTTTTGTAGTCAAAATCATCAGGTAACTTAACTGATCCGGTAAGGCGTCTTAAGATCGGAGAAAGTTCGTCATTAGTAGGTTTGGCTTCCTCTCTCTTCGTAACAGCTTTCAGGTAATTTTCAACCACGGCAGATAAGCTTCTCCCTTGTTTTTCAGCATATGCTTTTGCCTGCTTGATAACAGACTCGTCTATTGTTAATGTGAGTTTAGTATTCATAATATTATAATTGTTGACGTCAAGATGTATTGACATAAAGATACATTGATATTGTTACACGTGCAAATTTTTAACAAAACACACGTGTGTCCTTTTATGTTCCGTTGTTAATCATTCTTTTTTAAGCTTATTTAACTTTGTCATATTCTTTCTCTTTAAGTTTTAGTCTTTCTGCTTTAAGCTTTATCTTTACTCTGTGAGCGATACGATAATTAGCGTTAAAAATTTAACTAAACAATACCACTCGGAACAAGCTGGGGGAATAAGTAATATCACCTTTGAGATCAAACAGGGGGATGTTGTGGCTATCATTGGCGAAAGCGGGAGTGGTAAGTCGACTTTATTAAAATCTATTTATGGTTTACTCAAAGCTGATGAGGGTGAAATATTTTTTGAAAGTGAAAAAGTAAAGGGGCCTGATGAGCAGTTAATCCCTGGTCATAAACAGATGAAAATGGTTACTCAGGATTTCTCTCTGAATATTTATGCCAAGGTTTACGATAATATTGCCTCACAACTTTCCAATACTGATCTTAAAACCAAAGCGGAAAAAACCAAAGCAATTATGGAGCATCTGCGGATTCTTCCACTGCAAAATAAAAAGATAATTGAATTAAGTGGTGGCGAACAGCAACGTGTAGCCATTGCAAAGGCCATGGTGGCTGATACCAAAGTGCTGTTATTGGATGAACCTTTTAGTCAGGTTGATGCGCTATTGAAAAACCAGCTAAGAGCAGACATCAAACGTGTAGCCGCAGAAACAGGCGTAACGGTGATTTTAGTTTCTCATGATCCTGCTGATGGTTTGTTTCTGGCCGACCAGCTTTTAATTGTGCGCAATGGAGAACTCCTACAGACCGGTAAGCCATCAGATATCTATCAAAATCCGAAGCATATTTATACGGCCCAAATCTTAGGGAATGCCGTCGTTTTATCAAGAGGTGATGCAGAAAAAATTGGCTTGAAAACCTTTGCAGCTTCTGTTGCATTTTACCCGGAATGGGCGGAGATTAGCAGCAACTGGAGCAGCAGGCGCTTCAATGTGAAAGATGTTTATTACAAAGGTTTTTACGATGAATTGCTGCTGGAACGGAATGGTGTAACGGTAAGAGCATTGCAGTTGAATAGGGGTGAGCATAAAAAAAACGACCACGTTCAATTGAACATTAGTCGTTTTTTGGAATTTCATTAGTATAATTGCTATTGACTTGATGTAACGATTACAACTCTTAGTCCGATAGGCGCAGTTGGCCTTGCCGGATTTAACTTCGTATCTCCAGAAGTTTGAATATCGATTGTTATTGAGCCTCTTCTTGCAATATAACTGTAGGCTTGAGCATCAAAAACTAGCGGTAACTGTTTGTATTCAGCTACATTGTTGTCAGGATAAATGTAAACCAGAATGCCGTCATTCTTGAAGGTAGCATCATCAATTTCAGGGAAGTTTATTGTTGCTGATAACCTGGTATTGTTTTCCGAAGAAACCCACTGATTTGCGTTGATAACGGTTTCAATGGTCTGGTTAGGTAAACCAGCATCTGGAACTAATACTTCTTTCTTGCACGATGCCAAACCTAGTGTGACAATGCAAAGCATTAAAATGGTAAACTTTTTCATTTTGATATGTTTAATTTGTGTGTGTGAGTTGCATATTACAAAACAACTGCCAAAAATTCTTAAAACACAATGTGGATTAATAATTGTTTATCCGATATCACACAAATAATGATAATCAAATTAGTTCCTTCATAATGAGAATATTTTTTAGAGTTTTACCTTGGTTAATTCTACTGGTTGCCGGCTACTTTTTTATCTCAAAAAAGTTCAGCATTAATACGTCTGTAGAAAGCAAACATCAGCTTTTAGTAGAGAAAATAGAAGCTATTGGTAAACTGGAGCTGGTTCGATACCAAATCAGCGATGTACTGGAACATAAAAATAAAACCGACTTTCTACCGGAGGCCAGTGTTTTATTGATCGTAAAAGCAGAGGCAGTTGGTTGCATAGACCTTACAAAAATAACACGGGAAGATATTGAAGTTACTGCAGATACCGCTGTAGTAAATTTACCACAACCCGAGATTTGTTATGTAAAAATTGACCACAAAAACTCAAGGGTTTATGATACTAAAATGGCTTTCTTCCGTGAAGCTGGATTAGTAGACGAAGCTTATAAAGCTGCAGAAAAACAGGTCACTGCTGAGGTGAAAAAATCTGATATCCTGGCCCAAACCAAAACGAATGCAACAAATGTACTGAAGCCAATAATTGAGGGTTTAGGGTACAAGAATGTAAAACTGACTTTTAATTAGCTGATGTGTTTTACCACCTTAGAAAACTCGGTTTCTAAGCAAATGACATAGTCTAAGGAGATAAAAGCATTACAAAAAGTCCTCACGATGTGGATTAAAAATATCAATAAGTAAGCCTGCTTCCAAACACACCACGCCATGAAATACTAAAGTTGGTGCGAAAAAAACATCGCCTTCATTCAGGATTTTTTTATCATCTCCCATCGTCACTTCAAAACTTCCTTTCGCCACATAACTTAACTGTAAGTGTGGGTGATTGTGGATTGTTCCGATGGAACCTTTTTCAAAATCGACTTTTACCAACATCAACTGCTCATCGTAGGCCATAATTTTTCGCTTTACGCCATTGCCCAGCTCTTCCCAATCAATATCGCTATCTGCAATTAAGGTTTTATTTGTTAAGTCTTTGAAATTCATTTTTATGTTTTTTAATGAGCCTGTTGAAATACAATGATTGTCTTTGAACAGGCTCTGAATATTGGAGAAACTCGTTTATCCGCTTCTCTATGATTTCTTTCGCTATACTAAATCTCTAAACTAAATATTCAAACAAAGTCTGATCCTGATTTAGCTCAATAATCTCAAATTTGAAATCTTTCATGCGTTGCAATAAGCTTGAATAGTCATTTTTATTGGAGAGTTCAATCCCCACTAAAGCGGGTCCGTTTTCTTTATTCGTTTTTTTAATAAATTCGAAGCGGGTAATGTCATCCTGCGGACCTAAAACTTCATTCACGAATAATTTTAATGCCCCTGGTCTTTGCGGGAAACGTACAATAAAATAATGTTTCAAGCCTTCAAAAAGCAAGGATTTTTCCTTAATCTCCTGCATCCGTTCAATGTCGTTATTGCCACCGCTAACAATGCAAACCACCGTTTTACCTGCAATCTGATCTTTCAACTGATCTAGGGCAGCTACGGATAAAGCACCTGCCGGCTCTACTACAATTGCATCTTCGTTGTACAGTTTCAATATCGTTGTGCAGATTTTGCCTTCAGGAATAAGGTGCATCTGATCTAAAAGTTCCTTGCAATATTCATAAGTGATATGCCCGATTCTTTTCACCGCAGCGCCATCGACAAAACGATCAATTTCTTCAAGGGTAAAGGGACCACCATATTCCATCGCCGTAACCATAGATGGTGCCCCTAAAGGTTCAACACCTACTAATTTTACATTCGGTTTTACCGTTTTCATATAGGCACTAACTCCAGAAGCTAAGCCGCCGCCACCAACAGGCATTACCACCATATCCAAATCAGGTAAATCTTCAAAAATTTCTACACCAACGGTGGCCTGGCCTTCAATTACTTTTTCATCATCAAAAGGAGGGATGAAAGTTGCAGCATGTGCAGCGCTGTGAGCAAGTGCTTCCTTCAGACAATCGTCAAAGGTATCGCCAACCAGAATCACCTCTACGCTGTCGCCACCAAACATATAAGTTTGTTTTACCTTTTGCTTTGGTGTAATTTCAGGCATAAATATTACGCCTTTAATGCCTAGTTTTTTGCAAGAATACGCAACGCCTTGCGCATGATTCCCGGCACTTGCGCAAACCACACCATTAATTAATGCTTCCTGAGGTAGCGAACTAATTTTGTTATAGGCACCACGCAATTTGTACGAACGCACAATTTGCAAATCTTCTCTCTTTAAATAAATATTGGCGTTATAGTGCGAAGAAAGTCCGGGGTTGAATTCTAAAGGCGTACGTTTCACCACTCCTTTAAGTCGTTCTGATGCAGATGCAAAATCTAGGGTATTCGGTGTAGTTGTATTCATTATTTCAGTATCAGGTAGCGAGAATCAATTGTTAATTTGATTCTGGTTATAATTTAAGGGAAGCATTGTTGGCTTTTATACTAAATGCAAAACAACCAATTGGTTCAAGTCATGATCATTAATGCCTTGCTTACTGTCAGCCAACACAAGGAATTGTTTGTAAACAATATCCAATGGTTCTTTTTCCAATTTATGGCCTAAACGATCTAAGTGGTGTTTCAATGCCGCACGGCCACTCCTTGCAGTTAATACGATAGTTGCATCAGGAAAACCTACATCTTCTGGCTTAATAATCTCGTAGTTCTCTCTGTTCTTAAGGAAACCATCCTGGTGGATGCCAGAACTATGTGAAAATGCATTCCCGCCTACAATCGCTTTGTTGGGTTGAACTGGCATATTCATTTTATTTCTCACCATATGGCTCATTTCGTAAAAACGGGTGGTATCAATTTGAGTGCTTAAGCCTAAAATTTTATGCGTTTTCAAGATCATTACCACTTCTTCCATGGAGGTATTGCCAGCACGTTCGCCAATACCATTTATAGTACATTCTACCTGGCGTGCGCCGTTTTGTAAGCCGGCGATTGAATTCGCAGTCGCTAAACCTAAATCGTTGTGGCAGTGGACGGAAATTATCGCCTGGTCTATGTTTTTAACGTTTTCTTTTAAAAACAGTATTTTGGAACCATATTGATCTGGCAAGCAATAGCCATTTGTATCTGGAATGTTAACAACCGTTGCACCAGCAGCAATTACCGCCTCCACCATTTTAGCTAAGAATTCAATATCGGCTCTACCTGCATCTTCGGCGTAGAATTCAATATCCTCAACATATTTTTTAGCATATTTAACTGCATCAACGGCACGTGCTAAAATGTCTTCACGTGTACTGTTAAATTTATGTTTAATATGGAAATCGGAAGCACCAATTCCGGTGTGTATTCTTGGTCGCTTTGCGTAACGAAGGGCATCAGCTGCAACATCTATATCATTTTTATTTGCACGCGTTAAGGCGCAAATGATAGGATTGGTCACTGCTTTCGATAATTCAATTACACTGTTAAAATCACCCGGACTTGAAACCGGAAAACCGGCTTCAATCACATCTACACCTAAAAGCTCGAGTGATTTAGCGATTTCTATTTTTTGGTTTGTATCTAATTGGCAGCCAGGTACCTGCTCGCCATCACGTAATGTCGTGTCGAAAATATAAACTTTGTTTGGGTCGTGAATCATGATCGCGTTGTTTAGGGTTGATTAGTTTTTTGTGATAAAAATTTTAATACCAATTTTCCCATTTCGGCTGTGCCTAAAACTTTAAATCGGTTGGTGGTTTGGTCGGCAATGTCGTGTGTTCTAAAACCTTCTTTTAACACTTCATCAATGGTGTCAACCAATAATTTAGCTTCGGCTTTTAAGCCGAAACCAATTTCCAGCATTAGAGCTGCAGATAGGATCGATGCCAGTGGGTTGGCAAGATCCTTACCTGTAATATCGTGTGCAGAGCCGTGAATAGGTTCAAAGAAACCCGTGCTTTCACCTACAGATGCAGAAGCCAGCATGCCCATAGAACCAGCAATTTGAGAAGCTTCATCTGTTAAGATATCGCCGAACAAATTGGCGGTTAAAACCACATCAAATTTCTTAGGGTTTTTGATCAGTTGCATGGCTGCGTTATCAATAAACATATGCTCTGTTTCTACGTCAGGGTATTGTTTTGCAATTTCCTGAACGGTTTCGCGCCATAGGCGTGAGCTCTCTAAAACGTTTGCCTTATCTACAGAACATAGTCTTTTGTTTCGTTGTTGTGCTGCCTGGTAGGCTTTATGGGTAATGCGTTCTACTTCGTAACGATGATAAATCATTAAATCAGAAGCCGTATTTCTATCTTCCGAACGTGTTTTTTCGCCGAAATAAACATCGCCTGTTAACTCACGGAAAAATAAGATATCTGTTCCTCTTAGAATTTCTGGTTTAATGCTGGAAGCTTGAAGAAGTTCATCAAATAGTAATATCGGACGAAGATTTGCAAATAGACCAAGCTCCTTACGTATTTTTAATAATCCTTGCTCTGGTCTAACTTTTAAACTCGGGTCATTGTCATATTTCGCATGGCCAATAGCACCAAACAAAATCGCATCGCTGTTTCTTGCTTTTTCCAGCGTTTCGTCTGGTAAAGGTTCGCCGGTAACCTCAATAGCTGCATGGCCCATTAAGGCTTCATCAAACGTAAACTCATGACCGAAAATTTCAGCAATTTTTTCTAGTGCTGCTTTTCCCCATGTGGTAACTTCTGGTCCGATACCATCTCCAGGTATTACTAATATGTTCTTTTTCATGTTAAACTGCTGTTATAGCCTATTATTTGAGGGCTAAAATATGAGGATGCTAGTCCTGATTTTGCCTCAAATAACTATGCTAATCATTTAGTATTTCTGTATTTAAACTTTCGACGACTTTTACCTCGCCTTTTTCTAATAATATTCTTTTCTCTATGCAATTGGGTAATTGGGATTCAAAATGACCAACATAAATTAAGGTCATGCCATTGCTGCATAACTCATCAACCAAATGGTTGAAATGCTGTGTTTGCTGTTGATCCAATCCCTGGCAAGGCTCATCCAGAATTAATAGTTCCGGGTTTTTAATGATGGTTCTTGCCAATAAAACCAGTCGTTGTTTTCCTAACGGAAGTGTGCTTAGTAGTTCATTTTTAGATGAAGCGAGTCCAAAGTAGCCTATCAGTTCATCTACCTGAGCACCCTTTGTATATGGCAATTGTTGAAATAAGCCAACCGTATCATAAAAACCTGATGCGATGCTTTGCCAAACTGTAGCATTGGCATCAAAATACCAGTGAAATTCTGGTGAAATTAACCCAATGTGTTGTTTGATATCCCAAATGCTTTCGCCACTGCCACGTCTGTTGCCGAACAAATACAGTTCGTTGGCATAAGACTGTGGATGATCACCATTTATCAAACTTAATAATGTCGATTTTCCGGAACCATTATGGCCTTGAAGCAACCACTTTTCTCCTGCACTTACTTCCCAGTTGATGTTTTTTAAAACCTCTTTTTCGCCATAGCTGATGTTTACATCAACCATTTTAACAATGTTATTTGAAGAGAAAGTAGGCGATTCCTTTAAAAAGTCAGGAATCTGTTTCGTGTTTTTTTCGTTGAAAATGGTTTGTTCACCTTTTGAATTGGACACTGCAATCTGTCCGTCAACTATTTTGGCGAATTGATTGATAGAAGCTGGTAATTCTTCATCATTACAGATTAACAACAGCTGGACACCCTCAGCAGCGACCTCGTCTAGCAATATATTTAAGTTTCGTCGTGATGCTTTATCTAAACCGGTGTAAGGCTGATCGATAATGAGCAATTGAGGCTTTAGCCAAAGGGCCTTAACCAACTGGAGTTTTTTATGTTCTCCGCTAGATAGTTCGATTAATTGTGAACTTGCAAAAGAGGCAAAGTGCAAAGCTTCCAGGATTGGTTCCACGCGATCATAATGAAGGCCATTTTCTTTCCCATAATGCAACAGCTCTGCGTGAACAGTTAGGGTATCTTTTGCTTGTTGGCTGGTATAACGTTGCTGGTAGTAAAAGTTGGCAACTCCTTCCAGGTTTTTAAACTGATACCAGCTTTCTACAAATAGAATTGTTGCCGGAAGCTGGTTCTTTAAGTTGAAATTAATTTCTACATCGCCAATGGTCTTTTGCAAACCAGCTATTATTTTAGCCAAAGTCGTTTTGCCACTGCCGCTTTCACCATACAGCACATAATTTTCGCCGGTATTTATTGTCCAGTTCAAATCTGTTAACACCTGCTTATGCTGATATTTCAGATTTAAATTTTTAATACTGACGAAACTTTCTTTCATTTAATTTTTATTTTAACAACTTCGAAACCTAAGTACACTTAAGTTAATATTTTGGTTATAACCTCAAGCCTTCAAACTTTCTACGCTCTGTCATTTTCGAATTCTTCTACCAAATGTTTCTGAGCAAGGATGAAGTCGATATCATCGTAACCATTAATGAGACAAGATTTTTTGTAAGGATTGATTTCAAAAGCTTCTTGTTCACCTGTTTCGATAATGGTTACCGTTTGGTTCTCCAGGTCAACTTCTAATGGGGATGTCGCATTAGCGCCTACTGCTTTGAAAATTGAGGCTAAAAAATCCTCACTCACCTGGATAGGAAGTAAGCCATTATTTAAGGCATTTCCTTTAAAGATATCTGCAAAAAAACTACTGATTACTGCATCAAAACCCGCGTCTTGAATGGCCCAGGCCGCATGTTCACGACTACTGCCGCAACCGAAATTTTTACCTGCAACCAGGATCTTGCCACTATACGTTGGGTTGTTTAATACAAAATCGGCTTTTGGCTGATTGTCATTTTCATAACGCCAATCGCGAAATAAGTTTTCGCCAAAGCCCTCCCGGGTGGTCGCTTTCAAAAACCTAGCAGGAATAATCTGATCGGTATCGATATTCTCTATGTTTAAAGGCACGGTGGCCGATGTTAATTTTGTGAATTTTTTCATCTTCAATAATGATTATACAGATTAAAATGATCTCAGTGAAAAACGTGATTTCATTGATTAATTCTGATTATTTATTAGCTGCAAATACAACGAAATTCTGATATTGATAATAACAATTGGCATTTTTCAAGCCTGCATCTCCCAACCAGTTTAATTGATCGTTCAGCGGTGCCATGATGTCGACTTTAATTCGCTCGAAGGCGCTTTTCTTTTCATCTTCTGTTAGGTTTTGATTTTGCTGAACATGACTCTTCCAGTTTTCAGTATAAACCTTTTCCGCCAGTGGCGTTGCGCCCAATACCTGATCGGCATTGATGAACCAGCCACCCGGCTTTAGCGTTTTTGAAATCTTTCCAAACAACTGCTGTTTCAATTCATTTGGTAAATGATGAATGGCCAATCCTGAAACCACTACATCATAGTGGTTTTCAGGGAAGTCTACTGTAGCAAAATCTGCCTGTAAAAAGCTGATGTTCTCGTTCCCTGCGAAACGTTCTTCCGCTTTTTTAAGCATATCCTGAGAAATATCTACCAAGGTAATTTTTGCATCAGGATATTTTTCCTGGAAAAAAGCACTCATCAAACCTGTTCCGGCTCCAACATCTAAAACATTTTTAACCGTCGTTACTTCATCGGATAATTTAAGGGCAGTTTGATAAAAGTCTTCAAAACAAGGGATTAGGAAACGCCTTTGCCGATCGTACTTTTCTGAGACTGCATTAAATTGATTCTGTATTTCCTGTAATGTTTCCATTGTTTTAAAGCTTATTAGTATTTTTTACAACCTTAGAGAACTGTGCATATTACTTGATTTTTTGCTTTGATCTTAAACCTCAGTGTAGTGTTCAACTATTGGAAAGGGGTCATAAAAATGATGTAATAACGTTTTCCAATTCTGGTATTCTGCTGAACCTCTAAAACCTTCAGTATGTGCTGCTAAGGTTTTCCAATTTACCAGCAGCAAGTATTGATCTTCGCTTTCAATGCACTTTTTTAGTTGATGCGAAATGTAACCATCCATTGAAGAAATGATTTGTTGCGCCTCAATAAATGCAGTTTCAAAATCGACAGATAAACCAGGTCTTATATTGAGCGTTGCTACTTCTAAAATCATATGCACTTTTCGTTATTGAAGTCGCTTCGCCTCGCAATGACGCCTAAGCTTCTTCCAGCATTTCTCTCACATCCGTAATTACGCCTGTAACGGCTGCTGCTGCAGCTGTAAGTGGGCTCGCTAATAACGTACGTGCATTCTGTCCCTGTCTGCCTTCAAAGTTTCTGTTCGATGTAGATACACAATACTTGCCTGCAGGTATTTTATCTTCGTTCATTCCTAAACACGCACTGCAACCTGGCTCGCGTAACTGAAACCCTGCGGCTTCAAAAATTTTATCCAAACCTTCGTTTATTGCTTGTTGCTCCACTTGTTTAGAACCTGGAACAATCCAAACAGTAACATTTTCTGCTTTGCGTTTATCTTTAACGAAGGCGGCTACTTCACGTAGATCTTCAATGCGGGAGTTTGTACAGCTTCCGATGAAAACATAATCCACAGGTTTACCAATTAAAGATGCATCGTCATCAAACCCCATATAATCCAAGGCTTTCTGGTACGAAAGTTTTTCCTTCTCGGGCTGAGCGTTTGTAGCAGGGATATTTTCCTGGATGCCCATCCCCATTCCAGGGTTAGTTCCGTAAGTGATCATTGGGGCAATGTCTGCTGCATCGAAAGTCAATATGCTATCGAATTTTGCATCAGCATCGCTGTATAATGTTTTCCAGTAGGCAAGTGCCTTATCCCATTCTTCTCCGGCTGGCGCAAATTCTCTACCTTTTATATATTCGAAAGTGGTGTGATCAGGTGCAATTAATCCACCTCTGGCGCCCATTTCTATACTCATGTTGCAAATGGTCATTCTGGCTTCCATACTTAGCGCCTCAATTGCCGATCCTGCATATTCGATGAAATATCCGGTTCCACCAGCTGCGGATATTTGAGAAATGATGTATAAAATGATATCTTTTGCGCCAACACCTTTTTCCAGCGTTCCGTTTACTTCAATTTTCATTGTTTTAGGCTTCGACTGCAATAAACATTGCGTGGCGAAAACCTGTTCTACCTGTGATGTGCCAATACCAAAAGCAATTGCACCAAATGCGCCATGCGTTGAAGTATGGCTATCACCGCAAACCATTGTTTTACCTGGCAAAGTAATGCCTAACTCAGGGCCGATTACGTGGACAATCCCTTGAAAAGGGTGACCCAACCCATAAAGTTCGATGCCAAACTCTGCACAGTTTTTGGTGAGCATATCCACCTGATAGCGTGATAGTTCTTCTTTAATTGGCATCAACTGATTCAATGTTGGTACGTTATGATCTGCAGTAGCCACCGTTTGTTTAGGGCGCAAAACAGGCAAACCCCTTTTCCGCAAGCCATCAAATGCCTGAGGAGAAGTTACCTCATGAATTAAATGTGTGTCAATGTATAAAATATCAGGAAATCCTTCTTCACTCTTTACAACGTGTGCATCCCAAATTTTTTCAACTAATGTTTTCGACATTTTCTTGGTTTTTTAAATCACGCAGATTTGTATAAACCTGCGTGATTTGGTTTTTATTTAAATTTCTCCTTTGAGAGATTAGGTGTTATGCAGTTTTAATGGCTTTCATGGCAGTCATTGCTTTACGCAAAGTTGCCCCAATTTGTTCCACTTCGTGAGAACGAATGGCTTCATTAACATCAATCAGGGTTCTGTTATCTACACCGCCATCTTTGCCTTCGTTAAAGTTTTTACCTACTAAATCAGTATCAACTTTTTTCATAAAGTCAGCCAATAGTGGTTTACAAGCCTGATCGAACAAATAGCAACCGTATTCAGCAGTATCAGAAATTACGCGGTTCATTTCGAATAATTTCTTACGGGCGATGGTATTCGCAATAAGTGGTGTTTCATGTAATGATTCATAATAAGCAGATTCTGGTTTGATACCTGCCTGAACCATTGTTTCGAAAGCCAATTCAACACCTGCACGAACGAAGGCTACCATTAAGGTATAATTATCGAAATATTCTTGCTCGTTGATTTTTACATCGCCGGCAGGCGTTTTTTCGAATGCAGTTTCACCTGTTTCTGCTCTCCAGGCTAATAAATTTTTGTCGCCTGCCGCCCAGTCTTCCATCATAATGCGGCTGAATTCGCCACTCATAATATCATCCTGGTGTTTCTGGAATAGTGGACGCATAATGTCTTTTAACTCTTCTGAGATTTCAAAAGCCTTAACTTTCGCAACATTACTCAGGCGATCCATCATTGCAGTGATACCGCCTTGTTTTAATGCTTCTGTAATTACTTCTACACCATATTGAACTAATTTAGATGCATAACCAGCATCAATTCCTTTTTCTACCATTTTATCAAAAGATAAGATAGAGCCTGTTTGTAATAAACCGCAAAGAATTGTTTGCTCGCCCATTAAATCAGATTTAACCTCAGCTACAAATGAAGATTTTAACACACCAGCCCTATGGCCGCCAGTACCTACCGCATAGGCTTTAGCTTGTGCAAGGCCCTTGCCTTGAGGATCGTTTTCCGGGTGAACGGCAATCAGCGTTGGTACACCAAAACCACGAACATATTCTGCTCTAACCTCACTACCCGGACACTTAGGCGCCACCATAATTACGGTTAAATCTTTTCGAATCTGCATTCCTTCTTCAACAATGTTGAAACCGTGAGAATAGGATAATGTAGCGCCTTCTTTCATTAAAGGCATAATGGCCTTCACAACAGCGGTATGTTGTTTATCTGGCGTAAGGTTAATTACCACGTCAGCATTCGGGATTAATTCTTCGTAAGTGCCAACAGTAAAGTTGTTTTCAGTTGCATTTTTCCACGAATCTCTCTTGCCTTCAATAGCCTCCTTGCGCAACGTGTAGCTTACATCTAAACCACTATCTCTCAAATTTAAACCTTGGTTTAAGCCTTGTGCGCCACAACCAACAATCACTAATTTCTTGCCTTTTAGTGCGCTTACACCGTCCAGGAATTCAGAACTATCCATGAAATCGCAAACACCTAATTGGTTTAATTTTTCTCTAAGAGGTAATGTGTTAAAATAATTTGACATCGTTTTTATTGGTTTATTTCTATTTAATTATCAGGTTAATATTTTGTTTTTCCTTCGGGTTGATTTCACAGATTTTATGTTATCTAGGATTTTTCATTTTTTCCTTCGGGTTGATTTCACAGATCGTATCGTTCATCTCCAATCTTTAGATTTTATTTTTTTGTGCCCATGCATAGCCGAAGTGTAGATTGTCATGGCCCACTGTCGTGATCAGTACTTCTTCGATACTGTTCATCTGAACACCATAGGTAGCCGTTGTGAAAGGCGTAATAGCCGAGAACTTTCCGTTTGCATAGTCATCTTTTATTTTTTCGATGCTCTTTATTGCAATGTCCTTTAATTCCGCCACTTCCTCTTCATTTACAGTATAGGATGGCTTTGTATCCTTTTTATAAAATTCATTAAACTTCACTGTTGAAGTATCAGGTAAAATACCTGTACGAACATAACAAAGGGTTTGTGTGCTCACTACGATATGTCCGAAGTTCCAAATGATGTTATTATTGAATCCTTCCGGAATCTTATTCAGCTTCTCAACCGATAATCCGTCGATTAGCTGAATAAAAGACTTTCTGGAATTAATTATGAATTCAAATATTTCGTTCATCGCTTTTTCTTTTCCATCATTGCGGGACCGGACGTCGTCTTCGTTTTTCCTCGTAATGATGATTCGTTATTGGTTACATGGTGAAAATCTTCTCGCCCTTGTCCAGGAACTCATTCTCTACTAGTTCTTCTCCTGGCTCAAATGCCTCAAATTCTTTCAGTTTCTCGTGGAAGCCAGCACTATCTTTAATAATGGCTACTCTCGCTGAGCGTACAAATTCGATCAGTTCATAAGGTTCTAATGCTTTTACAAGTGCATCGGTTTCTTCCCGGTGACCGGTTACGGCAAAAACGGTATAATCTTTACGAATCACCACCGCGCTTGCGCCATATTGTCTAAGCAATCGCTCTACGGTAACTTTCTCTGCAATTTCATCCGTAGAAACTTTATATAAAGCTAATTCCTGCCAAATAATCTCCTCATTTGTATTGAAATAGACCTTCAATACCTCTATTTGCTTCTCGATTTGACGTGCAAGCTTTCTAACTACCTCATAACTTTCTGTTATTACAATGTTAAAACGGTGAATACCATCAATTTCTGATGGCGAGGTGTTTAAACTTTCAATATTTATTTTTCTTTTAGAGAAAATGATCGCAATTCTGTTTAATAAACCGATCCTATTTTCGGCATAAACAGTGATGGTGTATTCTTGCTTGCCTTCGATATCGGCTTTATCTATTTTATGTTCTATGGTGTTTTCAGTACTCATGTTTGTTGGATTAAGGATGGAGGCGCAAAGATTAAAGACCCGGGTAAAATCATTATTCTTTGTTCTTTTATCTTTGTTCTTAATTACTTCAATCTAATTTCACTTACGCTCATTCCTTGCGGAACCATTGGAAAAACGTTGTTTTCTCTTCCTACCATTACTTCCAAAAGGTAAGATCCTTCGTGGTTAATCATGGTCTCCAATGCTTGTCTTAAATTCGCACGTTCATCAACTTTATCGGCCTCGATATAATATGCTTTCGCTAAAGCCACAAAATCAGGGCTGGTGATATTTACAAATGAATAGCGTTTGTCATGAAATAGCTGTTGCCACTGGCGAACCATACCTAAAAAACGATTATTTAAAATCAAAATCTTTACTGCGGCTCCAAACTGCATAATGGTTCCTAATTCCTGGGGTGTCATTTGAAAACCGCCATCACCAATAATGGCAATTACTGTTTTATTAGGAGCACCATACTTCGCGCCAATTGCTGCAGGCAAACCAAAACCCATGGTGCCTAAACCACCCGACGTAATGTTGCTACGGGAGTTGTTGAACTTTGCATATCGGCAAGCAACCATTTGGTGCTGACCAACATCCGTAACAATTACCGCATCACCACCACAAATTTCGTTGATGTTGCGCAGTACTTCACCCATGGTCATTTCATCACTGGTTGGATACAACTCCGGGGTAATTACCTGGTCTATTTCCTGTTGATTATAGTCCCTAAATTTGGCAAGCCAATCTTCGTGGGTTTTTGCATCAACCAGGTTGGTTAATAGCGGTAATGTTTCTTTACAATCGCCCCAAACACCAACATCTGCTTTAACATTTTTATCAATTTCTGCCGGATCAATATCCAGGTGAATAATTTTAGCTTGTTTGGCATATTTATCTAAACGACCAGTTACGCGATCATCAAAACGCATCCCAATTGCAATTAAAACATCGCATTCGTTAGTTAAAACGTTTGGACCATAGTTGCCATGCATACCCAACATTCCAACATTTAGCGGGTGTGCAGTTGGAATGGCACTTTCGCCTAAGATTGTCCAGGCCGCCGGAATTCCAGTCTTCTCGATGAAGGCCTTGAATTCTTCTTCGGCAGTTCCCAATACAACCCCTTGTCCAAATAATACGAATGGTTTTTGAGCAGCGTTAATCAAAGCAGCTGCCTGCTCAATATATTCTACGCGAACCTTAGGTTTTGGGCGGTAGGAGCGGATATGGTTACACTTTACATATTCAGGGAATTCCTCCACCTGTAACTGTGCATTTTTAGTGATATCAATTAACACAGGACCTGGTCTGCCACTTTTCGCGATATAAAAAGCTTTCGCTAAAACTTCTGGAATTTCTTTGGCATCAGTTACCTGATAGTTCCATTTGGTAACTGGCGTGGTAATGTTGATCACATCCGTTTCCTGAAAAGCATCAGTCCCCAAAAGATGTGCAAAAACCTGTCCGGTAATACAAACTAATGGTGTACTGTCAATTTGTGCATCAGCTAAACCCGTTACGAGGTTCGTTGCGCCTGGTCCGCTGGTGGCAAAAACAACACCCACTTCTCCGCTTGCTCTAGCGAAGCCTTGTGCAGCGTGGATACCACCTTGTTCATGACGGACTAAAATATGCTGTAATTTATCAGCATAATCATAAAGCGCATCATAAATGGGCATGATTGCCCCACCGGGATAACCAAAGATGGTGCTAACACCTTCTTCAATTAATCCATTCAACAAAACCTGAGAGCCCGTTCCTTTAAATAAGGATTTAGAGGCCTCTGCTTTGGCCTCAGTTTGTTGTATTGTATCTTGTGCAGTTTCCATAATATGTTTTTACGGTTCTATTTTTCTTTAATCTTAAACCCAATCTTCTCCCTGTCTTTCCACTTCAATTGAGCAATTTTTTCATCAACTAAATTTTCCATTGCATTATAAAGTTCATTTAACTGAACATCGTGTTCACCTATCCGTTCTTTAATTTCTGTTAGTTGCTCGTTGATGCTACTTTGTTTAAGCAAAATTTTCCGAACATCAACAAACACTCTCATGATGGCAATATTCATATTAATTGCCTTTTCACTTTTTAGAACACCACTTAACATGGCTACACCTTGTTCTGTAAAGGCATAAGGCATTTTTCGGGTGCCGCCCCAACTTGAAGTCACAATTTGTGACTTCAAGTTGGGGTTATTTGTCGCCACTATTTGTGACTGGATACCTTCCCATTCTTTTGATGTAAGTTGAAACATAAAGTCTTCAGGAAAGCGCATGATATTTCGTTTTACTGCCTGATTTAAAACTTTAGTTTCAACCTCATAAAGCGATGCTAAATCGAAATCTAGCATTACTCTTTCACCCCGAATTACATAAATTCTATTTTCTATGCTTTTAATAATTTGCATATCGTTTTCCTTTAAATATTAATTTATAGTCGGGATGACTTTTTGTCTTTCTCTTCCCCCTTCAGGAGGATAGGAAATTAATATTCATCAGTTACACAACCACTGGCTGCATCTGAAACTGTTTTTGCATATTTAAATAAAACACCTTTAGTTACCTTCAATTCCGGTTGAACATATTTTGCTCTTCTTTCAGCGATAATTTCTTCACTCACCTGAAGGCTGATAATATTATTCACGGCATCAATCAAAATCCTGTCTTCATCCTCAACAAGGCCAATTAAACCGCCCTTGTAAGATTCTGGCGTGATGTGCCCCACTACAAAACCATGTGTTCCGCCAGAAAAACGGCCATCGGTAATCAAGGCAACAGATTTACCTAAGCCAGCGCCAATAATTGCTGATGTTGGTTTTAGCATTTCAGGCATGCCTGGCGCACCTACCGGGCCAGAATTCTTAATTACAATGACATCACCGGGCTGAACGCGACCGCTGGAAATCCCAGCGATTAAATCATGCTCACCGTCAAACACCCTTGCCGGACCTTCGAATTTTTCGCCTTCTTTACCAGAAATCTTTGCCACCGAACCTTTCTCGGCTAAATTTCCGTAGAGAATTTGTAAGTGACCAGTTGCCTTAATCGGGTTATTAAGTTTCTGAATGATTTTCTGATCGTAATCCATTATGGATTTTACATCGGCTAAATTTTCAGCCATTGTTTTACCGGTTACAGTTAAGCAATCACCGTGTAATAAACCTTCATCAAGCATGTATTTCAATACGGCAGGGATGCCACCATATTGATGTAAATCCTGCATTAGGTACTTGCCACTTGGTTTAAAATCTGCCAATACAGGTGTGATATCGCTCATTTTCTGGAAATCATCTTGTGTGATTTCTACACCGATAGCTTTACCCATTGCGATAAAGTGTAATACGGCATTCGTACTTCCACCTAATATGATAATCGAGCGAATTGCATTTTCAAATGCTTTTCTCGTCATAATATCAGATGGCTTAATATCTTTTTCTAATAAAACTTTGATGTATTTTCCAGCGTCTAAACATTCTTGTTTTTTCTCCGGGCTAATGGCAGGATTTGAAGAAGAGTAAGGTAAACTCATGCCCAGAGCTTCTATTGCAGAGGCCATGGTATTTGCTGTGTACATGCCGCCACAAGCGCCAGCACCGGGGCAGGTATGTTTAATAATCCCCTGATAATCTTCTTCTGAAAGGTTGCCGCAAATTTTCTGACCTAATGCCTCAAACGCAGAAACGATATTTAATTCTTCACCTTTATAATGGCCGGGAGCAATTGTTCCGCCATAAACCATGATTGATGGACGATCTAACCTTGCCATTGCCATAATTGCACCAGGCATGTTTTTGTCGCAACCCGGAATGGAAATGATCCCATCATAGTACTGCCCACCACATATGGTTTCAATACTATCTGCAATTACATCGCGACTTACCAGCGAATAACGCATTCCATCAGTTCCGTTGCTCATTCCATCGCTTACGCCAATGGTATTGAAAACCAAGCCCACTAAATCATTTTTCCAGACCCCAGCCTTCACATCCTTCGCTAAATCATTAAGGTGCATGTTGCAGGTATTGCCATCGTAACCCATACTAGCAATACCAACCTGTGCTTTTGCCATATCGGCATCAGTTAAGCCAATTCCATAAAGCATGGCTTGTGCGGCAGGTTGAGTGGGGTCTTGTGTAAAAGTTTTACTGTACTTGTTTAATTCGCTCATTGTTTAAAATGTATATTCTGGTTCTGTTAGTTTAATAGTTGAGGGGCAAAAAAAAACCGCCTCTTTTCGGAGGCGGTTTCAATTTTGTATATTTTATACTATACGCAACGATACTCACCTCTCTTTTGAGAAATGACAATAATCAGGTTGCTAATCATGTTTGTGTTAAATTTCATGTATTCGTTTGAACACAAACATACTAACTTATTGAACTATGCAAAGAACTATTTTGGGTATTTCCCTATTTTTTTACTGCAATTAGAATCCCGGTTGCCCAAACCTGTGTGGTTACGTGCAAATCTGTCCTGGCTGCTAAATCATTCATCAACTTCACTGCTTTCTCCTGATGTCCTTCAGGCCAATTTGGTTGCGGTAACATGTCATCAATTATATAAAAGCCACCTTTTTTTAGCATAGCCAAAGCCTCATCAAGAAGCAAATATTTCCCGTGCCAGGTATCTGCAAATATGTAATCGTACTGTTTTTGTTTATTCTCGTTCATCCAATCTTCGCCATCCGTTAAGATGAGACTTAATCTGCTATCACCATTTAAAAATGATTTGGCTATGCTTAAAAACTGTTCATCGTTATCGATCGAAGTTAATGTAGAGGCCTGATCCATGCCATCCAATATCCACGCGGTAGATAAGCCAGTACCTGTTCCTAGTTCTAAAAAATCACCTGATGGCTTAGCGCTTGCAAGTGTTCTAAGCAGTGAGCAGGTGAGTTCATCAGAAGCCATATCAAACCCAGAAGCTGCTGTGGCTTCTTTGATTTTACCATATATTTTAGGTGGGGCTTGATTCACTTTTTTAAATGATTACTTCGTAATTTACTTTCTCTAATACCAGGTTTTTATAAGCACGTTGGATTGTGTAACCAATAGATTCTCGCCACAAGCTGCGGAAAACAATGTCATCTATCGAAGCAATACCCGCAACTTCTGTTGCTGTTCCGCATAAGAAAGCGCTATCTGCATTCCTTAGGTCTTCAACCGTTAACTTTTTCTCGATACACTCGATATCTAAAACAGTGCAGAGTTCTTTAACTGTTGCACGGGTAATCCCTGGTAAGATGTTACCTACTGATGGGGTATAAATTTTACCATCCTTTTCGATGAAAATGTTGGCACCAGATGCTTCTGCAACAAATCCATGCATATCAAGAAGTAAAGCTTCATCATAACCTTTAATGTTTGCGGCGGTTGTTGCCAAAATTGAGTTGACATAGTTTCCACTCAATTTCGCTTCCATCGGTGTAGATTTTGGATTTGGTCTTTCGTAATCCGAAATCGTTAGTTTTAATAACTTATTTCCCGAATAGGCATCCCAGTCCCAGGCGCAAATAAAAATGGATACGCCAGTTGGCTCATTCAACTTCATGTTGGGATGGCAGAAAACCAAAGGCCGGATGTAGGCGTCTTTCAGTTTATTTAGCGTGAGGAGTTTGTATGTTTGTTTAATCAGGTCTTGTTTATCCCATGGAAATGGAATATTTGCCAATTTACAAGAGCGTTCTAAGCGATCAAAATGAGCAGCGGCTTTGAAAATGCGATTGCCATTATGCGTTTTATATGCTCTGATGCCTTCAAAAGCCGCATAACCGTAATGTAACGACTGGCCATATAAGTCAGTGCTACTGTCGGCAGCCTTTTCGAACTTCCCGTCAAGGTAGATAATCGTATTAGAATTGTAGTATTTCATAATACCTGTTTTGTTATTTAAAAAAAGCGTCCCGTTTGTATCGGGACGCTTTAAGTATATTTTAGTTTTTTAATTCTATTTATAAGCTACCCGATTTCTTTCCCCATAAAATATTTAGGAGTAGGAGGTTAAGTAAAATGACAGGTAATAACACTATGCGAGCTGCAGAGATTGCAGGAGCATTGATTGTAAATGTGTTATTTGGTGATATCATTATTTCCTTATTGTTTATAAAACCAATTTAGTTTTTGGTTCATTAATATGCAAGGGAAAATGAAAAAAATTGAAATTAGAATATAATTTTAATAATCGACATTAATTCGTAATTATGTTTTGGTATAGGAATGAATTAGTGATTTAATGCCGAAGAGCGTAGACTAAAGATCAAAACGGTATACGGTATGTTTGTTATGCTTGCATTGCAAATGTTATGGTTTTCTGCCTAAAATTGTATTTAGTATGATAAGTTTTGCTTTTTTTAGCCAATCATTAGGCACAAATAACGAGTTTGGATGGTATTAACTAAACTTAGCCTTTTAAGATTATTTCTGCATATATTAATTAATATAAATTTTTTTCGAAGGGTTTAAAGGTTTGTATATTAGGCAAGGGCCTGATTAGCGATTTACTCTTTTTTTTAGTTAGAATTTTTTCTGAATCTAATCCCTGGGTTATTTCAGTCCTCCATCTGGATATTAAATTAAATTCGGTTAGGGTTGTGGTATTTTTGCCATCCCTTGTGGATTTAGAGAAATATACCAATTCAAAATTTCCGTTTATAAACCTAAATCTATGTTCTGCCTGACCTCCCTTGGTCTCGGAGATCATTTTCAAATAGCCATCTTCAATGAAGAAATATGGAATTTGATATTCATTGGGTAATCCTTTCCTGTAAACAGGATACATTGGTTCGATTATCCTGGTAGAAGTGAAAAAGAGTGTCGGTTTTTTTTGTGCTGTCATAGATAGATTTTCAATTTTAAGGGAACAGTTTCATCTACAGTATCCATCATGATTAAAGCCTTGTCTTTAATGCCGTCTTTATTTAAATCGCCGTCTTCTTCCCTGATTTTCACTACAAAGTTATCTTTCGGGCCAATGCTTCGTGCCTATGCATTAATTTGAAGGATTACAAGTATGAATGTATAGAATAGTTTTTTCATGTATTCGTAGTGTAAGTGTTATTTAAAGAGCTGATTTAATATAAAGCTACAATTAATCTTTTCCAGAAATAGGGGAGAGGGTTTTAACTTAAATTGAGGGATATTAAATATTTCTGTAGAGCAACTGTCTTTTCCCGATCAGTTATCCAAGACAACAATACCGTATAACAAAAGAGCCCTTAAGATTTCTCTTAAGGGCTCTTTTGTTGTTATTTATATGATTAGGCAATACCTTCTGCCAGCACCACAATCTTATTGTGAATGGCTTCGACAACTCCACCTTTAATAAAAAAGCGTTGTTCATCAACTTTGTTTGCTTTGATGATTACTTCTCCATCTTCCAAAGTTGAGATGATTGGTGCGTGGTCTTTCAATATCTGAAATGAACCTAAAGTACCAGGAACCGTAACGGCTATTATTTCACCTTCGAAAACCTTTTTATCTGGAGTTAATATTTCTAAATTCATTCTTTTTAGATTTAAGTATCAAGTAACTAGTATCAAGTAGCAAGATTCTGTTTGTAGTCCTGATACTTAATACTCAAATCTTGATACTAGTTCGCTTCTGCTAATAATTTTTTACCTTTTTCGATGGCATCTTCAATGCTACCAACCAAGTTAAATGCAGCTTCTGGATATTCATCAACTTCACCATCCATGATCATGTTGAAACCTTTGATGGTATCTTTGATGTCTACTAATACACCTTTTAAGCCTGTAAATTGCTCTGCTACGTGGAAAGGTTGAGACAAGAAACGTTGAACACGACGTGCTCTTGATACTACTAATTTATCTTCTTCAGATAATTCGTCCATCCCCAAGATCGCGATGATATCTTGTAATTCTTTATAACGTTGTAAAGTTTCTTTAACACGTTGAGCAGTATTATAGTGCTCATCACCTAAAACAGCAGGAGAAAGGATACGAGAAGTAGAATCCAATGGATCTACAGCAGGATAAATACCTAGCTCAGCAATTTTACGGGAAAGTACTGTTGTTGCATCTAAGTGGGCAAATGTTGTTGCCGGTGCAGGGTCAGTTAAATCATCCGCAGGTACATATACTGCTTGTACAGAGGTAATTGAACCACGTTTAGTTGAAGTGATACGCTCTTGCATTAAACCCATTTCAGTAGCCAATGTTGGTTGGTAACCTACCGCAGATGGCATACGACCTAATAAAGCCGATACCTCAGAACCTGCCTGAGTGAAACGGAAGATGTTATCAACGAAGAAAAGGATATCTTTTCCAGCGCCTTCGCCATCACCATCACGGAAATATTCTGCAACTGTTAATCCTGATAATGCTACACGAGCACGTGCACCAGGAGGCTCGTTCATTTGACCGAAAACCAATGTTGCTTTAGATTCTTTTAATTTTTCAGTATCAACTGCTTTCAAATCCCATCCACCTTTTTCCATTGAGTGTAAGAATTCGTCACCATAGTTAATTACGCCTGATTCGATAAACTCACGTAATAAATCGTTACCCTCACGAGTACGTTCACCAACACCTGCGAATACTGATAAACCAGCATAAGCCTTAGCAATGTTGTTTACCAACTCCATGATTAATACTGTTTTACCTACACCAGCACCACCGAATAAACCAATTTTACCACCTTTTGCATAAGGCTCTAATAAATCAATTACTTTAATACCTGTAAAAAGTACTTCTGTTTCGGTAGATAAATCTTCAAACCTAGGAGGAGTAGCATGGATAGGGCGGCCACCTGTTTTATCAACAGCAGTAATGCCATCAATGGCTTCTCCAACCACATTAAATAAACGACCTTTAATTTGATCGCCTACCGGCATTTTAATCGCTGAACCAGTGTCAACTACCTTCATTCCACGAACTAAACCATCAGTAGAGTCCATCGAGATTGCACGAACGCGATCTTCACCTAAGTGCTGTTGAACTTCTAAAACAATTTTTTGTCCATTTTCTTTCGTTATTTCTAACGCATCAAAAATTTTAGGTAGATGGGCATCATCAGCAAAGCTAACGTCAACCACTGGGCCGATAATTTGTGCTATTTTTCCTAAGTTAGGCATA
>Ga0308159_1001595_pt1 | contig 31213 bp, 32 predicted proteins | sample PhyCR1_FD_201040 | JGI IMG/M metagenome (GOLD analysis project Ga0308159, IMG submission 201040) | Phyllosphere microbial communities from UC Gill Tract Community Farm, Albany, California, United States - DLSLC.R1 | ecosystem: Host-associated > Plants > Phyllosphere > Unclassified | place: USA...
AGGAAACAGGGCTCGGATAACATCATGGCGCGGGTAAATTAACCCACTAACGACGCCGGATATATGGTCGCAAACCGTATCGAACCAGTACTTGTAACACCCGGGGCGTCCATATATGGTCAACTAAAACCGGACACGGATTTAGGCACATTGTTGTAATCGGCGTTCATATTCATTCGGCGATATATTGCCCAGCCGGTAATGCCGACGCTTCAGATTATAAAAACTGTCGATATAATCGATAACGTCCGCAATGCCCTGACTTCGGGTTTCATAGCGACGGTAGTTAACTCTCTCTGCTTTCAGGCTGCGGAAGAACCTCTCCGTAACGGCATTGTCCAGACAGTTACCCTTGCGGCTCATACTGTCCGTCACACCAAGTTCCTGCTGGCAGGACTGGAACTGGGTGCTGGTATACTGAGCACCTTGATCGCTATGGAATACGACTGGGCCTGTTGGCCGTCGCTTATTAACCGCCAGTCGTAATGCCCGGATACTCAGGGCGCTATGCGCTGGTGTTCCGATGGCTTCGAGTTCGGTTGTGATGACGGTGATAAGCTCAGGGTGACGTTCGCGCTGGACTGCTGCGACAGAGAAGCCATAGACTGGGCTGCGAGTACCGGCGGCTATGACAGTCTTACCGTTCAGGACGTGATGTTGGGTGCGGTTGAAAAGCGCTTCGGCGTCAGGCTGCCGGATAAACCGGTGCAGTGGCTGACAGACAACGGTTCGGCGTATACGGCACATGACACGCGTAAGTTCGCCAGAGAGCTGAACCTGGAGGCCTGTACGACAGCGGTGAGTAGCCCACAGAGTAACGGCATGGCCGAACGGTTCGTGAAGACGATGAAAGAGGACTACATCGCGTTCATGCCAAAACCGGATGTGCGAACGGCGTTGCAGAACCTCGCAACGGCATTCAATCATTACAATGAAAACCATCCGCACAGTGCGTTGAGATACCGCTCCCCGCGAGAATATCGACGCCAGCGGGCATCGTTAACTTAAGATACAAAAGCTGTCTGGAGACCGCGGGTCAAGAACACTTCTTGGGTAAAAAAACAAGAAGCTATGGACCTTTTAGAAAAAAAGCTAAATTAATCATTCTTCCGCACCACCTTAGCAAAAGCCGCCTCAACGTCAGGATATCTTCCTGACGACCATTCCAGAATCGTTCTCTTCAGATTATCCGCTTTTAATTCTAACTCGTGTGTATCAATGAAAATTTGCAACTTACCTGAAACAGCTTCTGCAGCTTTTGTTTTGAATCTCCACCCTTCAGCTGGACATTCTTTCATTAACAAGCGAACAAGCTCCTCTCTTACGGGCTGGAAGTAGGCAGCTCTCCCCTCACCTACTTTTTTACCACTATCAATTTTAGTTTGTTTGGCAACCCCTTGTACCTGCAGCCACTCATCACGTTCTCTTGCCCCCTTCCAATTTCCGGCACATGCTGACGCCCGAATCATAAATCGCGCACCACTCAAACATTCCCCTGTTGAATAAACGTATAAGCCCCAGTGATAGAGGAAAAAAGATGCATACAGGTAAGGGTTATAATCACCTTCAAAAACAGCCGAAAAATAAGCTTCAGACTCAACAAAGTCGCATTCATTTGCGACTTCACCTAATTTGAGCTCTCCCCTGGCAAGCAGCCCGACTTTTCTTTCCGCCGCTTTTTCCAGTTTCTTGCGCAGATTTCGATAATCGGCGTTGCTTTCTTCATCACAACTGTGCAGAGAAAGAAGTTTCTTCGCCTCTTGCTTTGCCATAGCAAAAAATGCATCAATATCATTATTATTCATACTGTTACCATCATAATTAGTTTCTGTTTTTTTTTACTTTACTTCGCGTATGTTTTTCCTGTTTTCCACTATGCAATACTCCCCACATCCACACTGGACCAACAGGATACAACAGACATGACAACGCAAACTGTAAAAATACTGCGCATACGCGCCGTGGTGAACAAGCTGGGCATTGCCCGTTCAACCATCTACGACTGGATCAATCCGAAGTCACCGCGCTACGACGCCACCTTTCCGAAACAGCGTCGGCTGGGTCAGCAATCGGTGGGCTGGCTGGAGTCAGAGCTGGATGCGTGGTTGTTGGAACGTGGGCCGGCATCAGCATCTGCTTCTATCGAATAGCCACGAATATAGCATTGCCTGCTGTCAGATTTATAAATAAAGTCTGCTAAATAACGGGTATTAATATCGTAATGAATTAACGAATGAGCTGCTAGTGTATTTCTATCTCATTTAAGACAAATACATCTCCCTATAACTAATATTGTTATACCTCTATATCAATAATATATTGATAGGGTAACTATCAATTTAATTATAGACAATTAGCAATCTACTTTATCAGTCAACTTCATTGACTGTAATAAGAGTTATATCATGGCTATTTGCACACGTAATAACTGTAACCACCCTGTGGGGAATTTACCTGCTGAGCGTGAATTGCGCTTATGCTCTGGGCATTACCAGGGCAAGCAATCCAATGAGGCTAAGCGGGCTGCAAGGGCTGCGCTAACGTGCCAGTACCCGCCTTGCGGTGAGAGTTTGTCTAAGACCCGCAATCAGCGTTACTGCTGTCTGGAGCATCGTAACAAAGGCAGGAGGCTGATAGATGATGACGCTATCGTGATGCTGGTGACACATTCTTACTGGATTAACGTGGAGTCCATGCTCAGGAACAATCCCCTGGGGCTGGGGAGCATTCTACGCCCTGATGACATCGCTGCCCTCATCCGGTTGTACCAGCGTAAAGCAGGCTACCAGAAAGCTTACAACACCCTCAATGGACGCAGGGTTACTGACTCACAGGGCCAGGCACTAAAACGTCTGATACCTTGGCTGGAGCTGGAATTATGTCACATTTACCCGAATTCCAAAGGGGGGGCGAATACAGTGGATAACATCATTATTGCCCCTGCATCAATTAACAGGATGATGAAGGACACTGTGCCTGTTTGTATCTCAGGAGGGACGTTCAGCGGCATAAAAGCGGCAGGCTCACCGCTGCCTGTAGAATCGACGCTATTAAAGGCGCTCACGGTACAATACGGTCCGGATGCCGTACAGGAAGCGTTATCCTCAGTCAAACATGTAACCTTTGCTGACCTCAGTGTATCGCGCAGGCTGTGTGGTACGAACATCTACATTGTTCCACCTTTACTGAAACTGTTAAAGGAAGAGGCAATGCGCCTGAAACTCTGGAGTTTAAGTGATTCAATTACCACTGTTGAATGTGCCAACTGGCTGTCTGCTGGACCGGCAAACGAACTCTTTGCTGTCGCAGCCTTTCATGCCATGTTAAATGGCGATGCAGACGGCTTACTTGAGGTATTTTCCGGCCTCCACGAAGACTTAATGGATCGGGCCAGACATAAAGAAACGTTAAACTACGATTATTACCAAAACATTCTGGATCGCTATATGTCCCGTTATTTCCATCTGGACCTGCATAACCAGGAAGCGTGTAATATCCTTTACAACTCATTTTTTACAGAGTCACCACTTGACAAACGCGGAGTTTCAGTCATACCTGAACAATGACAGATTTCAGTAACCTACGCTTGCTGCTTATCGCTGAAACCGCCTCTAACTGAACGACAAAAGGGAAATTCCGAATCTATTTCAACCCCAAAAGGATCAGAACTTGGTGGCATCGCCCTATGCTATGCCATCTTCCTCATTTTTATTCATCACGGGCACCCACCTGAGACAGATAAATCACGTCTCCAGAAAATAATACAATTGCGCGCTCAATCGCCAGACTGATAAATAAAGCGACACCAAACCGAGAATACTTAAGTGAAGCCGGTAAATTATAAAATAAATATCAAAACGCAAATCCGGCAATCATTAAATTTTGAAATATATATCACCAGTATGGATAGTCATCCTGCAGGTTATTACAACGCAGGTGTGATCCGATGTGGCTAACGAGTTCCTCTGACCTTCTTTCCCAATGTTCAGTAAGTCCTCCACTCCACGAATTTCGATAAGCATATTTGCTTAATTACGATCGATTTTGTCGATCGGTACGATCGAATTTCATCGTTATCCCCTGCACTCTTGTGGTTATAGAATCCTCTGGGCTCTCTGCGCCCCTGAAGGTTTTATTTAAAATCATCGCGTTAAATAAACATCTCAGGCACGGAGGTTGACACCCCGCGCTGTCTGATAAGGAGCAAAAAATGAACAAAAAACGAATGACGGCCGCATCACTGGCCTGTGCACTGTTTCCCACTGTGGCCCTGGCATTCGGCAACGCCAATACGTGGACCAGCGGCTGGGGTCAGGGCGTCTCTGAGTTTGTCATCAAGGGAAAAGGTCAGTCGCAGCTGTACCTCGCCTGTGAAGACGAAGGCACGAGACCTGCCACCATTATCTTCACGGACGTCAGGGGGCATCAAACCAGTATAGACGAAGGAAAAACGCTTCAGGTCCAGATTGACCGCAATGAAGCCATTGATATCAGCGACTCCGACAGCCGCGTCGGTGACAGTAACCTCACTCTGGCCTGGAATGCCATGCGAACCGGTAAGCAGGTCGCAGTCTCCGGTGACGGCGTGCGTTCGGCAACATTTACGCTCAGCGGGGCAGGGAAAGTCTTGCCCGCCTTTAACACACACGGCTGCGTTTCGAAGTTTGCGCTGTAATCACTTAGGTCAGGCGACTGCCTGATTTCTTATTTAACCCAGTAAGGATACATTGTATGAACGATATCTCCGCCCTCAGCCAACGCCTGGCAACTCCCACCCTGCATTTTGTGCTGCTCACCATCGTCACCTTTGGCGTCTGGCCGCTGCTGTGGCTGTACAAAAAGCAGGACATTATCAGCGACACCACGGGGATGCCGGTTTACGGTAACCTGTTCATCATCTGGCTGACGGTTTGCTTTGGCGTCGGTCGCCAGCTGGCGGCATCGGCATCACCGGATTTAATGGGCTACGACCCGACCAGTGACACTCTGCTGGCACTGAGCGGCCTGCTGTCGCTGGCCTACGCCGTGATGTATGTCGTCTGGGCATTCAGGGCCAGAGCCGCGCTGCGTCACTATGCGCTGACCACCTTCCGCTTTGACCTGAAGATGAACGCTTTCTATACCGTGGTGTTCAACGTCTTTTATATCACGTACTGCATCAACGACATGCCGCAGGCGCTGGCAAAACACCGCATCATTCATCAGCAGATCCAAACGTCTTCCGACATCGACATCCCTTCTCAGCCTTAACCCCGCACTTACTGACAAACTGCTGCGTTTTAACTGACTGCCGGTCACGGACCGGCATTTGCTTTTCGTCGTTACACTCTGAAAGGACTACTTTATGAAAATTAAACACGGGTTGATACCCGCACTGCTCTTGCTGTCGGCTCATGCGATGGCCGCACCGGATCCGCTGATTAAAGTGGAGACCAGCAACAGCGTTCATCCTGCCGGAACCAGCTTTGTCAACGTCATCGTCACGGCGCTCGATGACAACCTGACGGTCAAAAGTATTGATGTTAACCGCGGTAACTGCCGCATCGACAACCAGAAGTACGTGTACTCCAGTAACAAGGAAACTATTCTGCCTGTCGCCCTGCGTTACGGGCAGGTCGTCAGCGTGAACTTTTATAACAATTGCGTGGCATCTGAAGTGGTAGTCACCACCGACAAAGGCGCATGGCGTTATACTTATCACTGATTGATCCCCCATCCATAACGACTTCATATTCCCCACGGACTGCTGCCCGGCAGTCCGGAGCACACACCCTATGACCTTTCTGAAAATGCTGGTGACCGCCCTGGGTCAGGTGCTGACCTGGTACGGCGGGCAGCATGCCCGACAGTTTATTGAAATCCGCTTTCGTCAGGCCGGTTTCGACGACGACGCTATTGATGCCGCCAGAGAAGCCGTGACCCTGCTGGTCACCGCGCTGATAACGGCGCTGATGGCACAGATACTGCACATTCTGGACAGCCTCCGACGCTAGAGCGTGCTGCGACGCCTGCGTAACACACACAGCCCCCGCCTCCTCACGGAGCGGGGGTTTTTGCTTTTATGCCCGTCAATTTAAGGAAATTACCATGAGATTAACCAGTCGTTTTGGTCGCATAAATCAGATACGCCGCGACCGCCCGTTAACCCGCGAAGAGCTTGCACACTACATGCCCAGCGTGTTTGGTGAGGACAAGCATGTGTCCAGAAGTGAGAAGTACACGTATATCCCCACCATCACCCTGCTAGAGAACCTTCAGCGCGAAGGTTTTGAGCCGTTCTTTGCCTGCCAGATACGGGTACGTGACCAGAGTAAGCGGGAACATACCAAGCATATGCTGCGCCTGCGGCGTGCGGGACAAATTACCGGTCAGCAGGTGCCAGAGATTATTTTGCTCAACTCCCATGATGGCTCCAGCTCGTACCAGATGCTGCCGGGTCTCTTCAGGGGCGTGTGTTCCAACGGCCTGGTTTGCGGCCAATCTTTTGGAGAGGTACGCGTGCCGCACAAGGGGAACGTGACGGAGAAGGTCATTGAAGGCGTTTACGAGGTCCTCGGGATATTTGACCGGGTTGAAGAGAAACGCGGTGCCATGCAATCGCTGCTGTTATCACCGCCCGCGCAGCAGGCGATGGCAAAAGCAGCGCTGACTTATCGCTTTGGCGAAGAGCACCATCCCATCACAGCGTCACAGTTGCTGTCACCGCGCCGTCGGGAAGACCAAAGTGATGACCTGTGGACAGTATTCAACCGGGTGCAGGAGAACTTTCTGAAAGGTGGGCTGAGCGGGCGAACGGTACAGGGCCGTCAAACCCGAACCCGCGCCGTCAATGATATCGACGGTGACATTAAGCTTAAGCGTGCGCTGTGGGTCATGGCAGAAAACATGCTGGAGCTGGCCTCCTGATCCTACTCTCATCCATTTTCAACATCCCAAGAAGGCCTCTATCGCACCAGATAGCGGCCTTTCTTTTTATTGGAGTCAGCCATGCAATATCAAACCCAACAGCGCGTTATCCAGATGGCGCTGACCTTACTCGAGAAACAGATGAAACAGAAACCCGTTAGTTTCAATTCTACAGCCGAGACCTTGCAGTATTTGCGTCTGCAACTGGAACAGCTTGAACGTGAGGTCTTTATGGTGTTGTATCTCGATACGCAGCACCGCCTTATCGCCAGTGAAACGACGTCATTGGGCACCATCAATGCCACCTCTGTTTATCCAAGGGAAATTATCAAAACTGCTTTAGGCCACAACGCTGCGGCGGCAGTCTTTGCACACAATCATCCATCAGGCTCCGCAGAACCTAGTAGTGCAGACCGTGCGGTGACAGAACGTTTGATCGAAGCTTTATCTCTGGTGGATATCAGGGTACTGGATCATGTCGTCATCGGAAGTGGTGAATCGATATCTTTCGCTGAGCGTGGCTGGGTGTGAGGGGATTATCTGATAACTTCAAGTTCTAAATCAGTGACACCAGTTGAAGCCTGGCAAACCCTATTGGCCTATCTGTTCCAGCAGCATTACGGCCTGACATTAAATGATACGCCTTTTTGTGAAAGCAATGTCATACAGGAGCATATCGATGCGGGGATCTCGCTGGCAGATGCGGTGAATTTCCAGGTTGAGCGATATGCATTAATACGAACAGACCGCGATGGGTTTTCCTGGGAAGAGCCTTACCTCAACGTCGTCGATGTTCTACGCGCGCGGCGGGCTACTGGCCTGATGCTTCGCCCATGACTCTAAGAATTTATACCATCCCAAAATCTATCGCATTAGGCAGTTGGAGGCATCAAAACAAGCAGGGTAACCTTTGATAAAAATGCAGCTATATCCCCTTATAAATTGCTTTAGGCCCATCAATAGGCCCAAAGCAAAAGTTGAATCAGGTTTTAAATTTTATAAATCATTAAGTTACATGGTGAATTCAGACTCCCCCAGCCCACCAAATTCTTGGTTGATGGTTACCAGAGCCATCCAACGAAGTCCTGAAAGCCCGCAAGGCGTAAGCCCTGCGGGCTTTTTTGTATCTTTAATTTTCCCCGGGACCTCTGAAAAAGAGCCACCGATGTGAATTCGTTATTGAGCTGTTCCAAAATAATCGGAATGTCAGGATTTTCTTAGTCCTGCATCGACTTCACTGATTCCCATCGCGTATTTTGTACCCAATGTGGTAGGGTTTCAGGCACATCGTCGAAGCTTTTAATAAAAAATCGTAAGTATTTTTAAGACTCATTTAAATTAAAATAAACAAGTGAAGTTCTATGGCTTTCATTATAAAAACAATAAGACACAAATACTTTTTAAAAACGACCGCATACTAGTCCTCCTGCATCCAAACCAATATGATTCAAGAGAAATAGCTATGACATCGTCTAATGGTAAAGTTTTACGCTTACCCGCTACCTCGCTCAAAACGGGTCTTTTCAGATCCACAATTTATGATTGGGTGAACCCCAAAACCGCCCCGTTTTGACTCACTACTGCCAAGATCAGGGCCTTTGAGGAGTCTGTCTTTGGCATCCAAAGAAGCTGATAGTGAGCTCAGTTTCTGCACCTATTATCAATAATTACATTTAATTATAATTGACATCAAAAACATTTATTTAAATGATGAATATATCTTTATTGTTTAAATACATATGGGTAAGTTTGATTTATTCGTTCTTAATATATAATTAAATACTATGCAGACAATGTAAATGATATAAAGGCGCGTATTTTTTTTGCATCCCTCGTGAATAACGAGTTTATGGACAAATTTGGAAGCTATTTATGCGCTTAAATAAATTAACTGCGGCAATCCTGTTTTCAGCTATTGGATTCCCGATAATTTCGTCAGCTGCCACCGTGGCGGGAAATGACGAGACGAACACCTTCTCAGGCCTCGATTACTCGATGATGATCACCAAAGATGGTGGTCACACCTGGACTGCGTATACCGAAGCATCGCAAAACAACTTCCCTGGTACTGTTTTAGCAGAAGTCGCGCCGAAACAAGAACTGGCTATTATCTCCGAAGACTACGATCCGAACCGCACCTATAAAGGCGGTGATACCGTTCGCTTCCTCGGATATTACTGGACTGCACAATGGTGGGTTGATCAGGGCATCAGCCCGGGCACTGATCCGGTTTGGAAATCCGGCGATGCGATTAATATCAAGCCTTACGCCACCTTCCAGTTCACGCCGTATACCGGCCAGAACGCAATCGATCTGCAGACCCGTGAAAAGGCCCGCGTGGCTGCTGAGCGTAAAGTGATTGGCTACTTCCCGGAATGGGGTGTGTATGAAGCACATAACTTCTTTACCCCGGATAAAGTTGACTACTCTGGCCTGACCCACCTGAACTACGGTTTTGCGGTGGTCAAAGACGGTGTAGTGACCATGCATGACACCGACAAAGCTCCGAGCCTGATCAAAGATCTGGATAAACGCACAGAAGCGGCCAACGTGGCGCATATGATTTCTGTCGGTGGCTGGAATAACTCTCAGGAAGGTGTCTTCGAAAACGCAACTGCTACGGATGCAGGTCTTGAGAAACTGGCCAACAGCATGGTCAGCTATATGGCGCAGTGGAATTTCGACGGCCTGGACATTGACTGGGAATACCCGGACACCGAAGCTGAAAAAGCGCAATTCACCAAGCTTATCCAGTCTCTACGCAGCAAGCTGGATGCACAGGGTCTGAAAGATGATAAGTACTATCAACTTTCTGCGGCAGTCACCACCAACCACAACAACATTCAGTACATCAACCCGGCTGTGACCGCGCCATTGCTGGATAGCGTAAACGTGATGGCGTATGACATCCACGGTGCTTTTGATCCATTAACCGGTCATAACGCACCACTGTATGAAAACAGCCATGATGAAGATAAAGACCTGAACGTGGCCGACACCATGACTGCTTACGTCGAAACCTGGCAAGTACCAAAAGCCAAGCTGATGATGGGGATCCCTTACTACGGTCGTGGCTGGGGCCATGTTCCTGGAACCGAGCTGATTCCTGGTTTACCGGGCATGTTCAACACCGGTGCCGCATCTGTCAAAGGCGCATGGGACGATGCAGATCAATTAACAGGTACCAACCCGTGGTATGTGCTGAAACAAAAACTGAGCACTGGCGAATACACGCGCTACTGGGACTCTGAGTCACACGTACCGTATCTCTACAGCAAAACCAAGCAAGAATTCCTGACCTATGACGATCCGCAGTCTATTAAGGAAAAAGTTGATTATATCAATGCGCAAGGCTTTGGTGGCGCAATCCTGTGGGATATCAGTGGTGATACCCCGGAACACGAACTGGGTAATATCGTTAAAGAAGTAAAAAACACGCCGCTGCCGGATGATTCCGATGAGCCCGAAGACCCGATTATTGATAAGGACGACCTGAAAGCTATTTTTGTCAACCTGCTCAATGGTCAAACTCACGTTGTTGTGAACATTGATTCAAGCAAATACGAAAGTGGCTACGGATTTACTGCGTCTGTCGACGGGGATTATCTCTTTAATAGCGAAGGCTCTAAATCTTACTATGCCGGTGTGAGCCACTATGGAAAAGAGGTTTCATTGAGTACCAACTTTGAGGCCAAGAGTCGCCTGAAAGTGGGTTCAGTTATAACCGTTACTCGTGACTACCCGAACAAGGCTGTACTGGGTCAACTGACTGTGACGCAAGATATGCTGAATGGTGAAAATCCGGTGATTTTTGATGGCAGCGTGAAATCGATGAGCGTGTCGAAAATCAATAACGTGCCATACGTATTCGTTGATTTTGATAAAGCGATACTTCACAGTGAGGATGGTTCTTCTTATATAGCCAAAATCATTGATGATAAGCAAAAAGGCAATTCCATCTTCTATTGCGATAATGGAAAATGCAAACTCAGCACCGTGACTGAAGATAGCACTATTACACACGTTAAGTCGGATGAGAAAGATATCTCTCTCGGTGAAACCGTTGTCATTGAGCGTATTTCACCTAACCCGGCAACTGTCGCTAAAATCGTCGTCACCAGCTTTGATCCACAACCGCAGCCAGAACCCGAACCAGAACCAACGCCAGAGCCAGAGCCAGAACAGGTGCACGGTCTTAAAGCCACACTGTTCCAGAATTCTGGTTTAACGGGTGATAGCCTGGATGTCACCGGGGACATCGCTTGCTTAACCGGTGTGAAGATGAAAAACGGTTTTGAAGCCAATGACGAAGTGTCGTCCTTATCGCTGCCAAAAGGTTCATTGGGAATACGTTTATTCACAGACTGTCAGTTCAAAGGAACTTCATCTCTATATAAAGCTCAATCTCAATATGATATGACCCGGACAGGCATCGAAATGAACAAAGCAGCATCATCTGTTCAGGTTATTAAAGCGATTGGTTATGCAGAAACCTATTATAAGGGCGACTGGGTAAACATTATGGGGGATACTCCATTGCTCGATGGGGGTTATGAATATTGGGAATATATGCCTAATTTCGGTGGTAAGATGTCTTCAGTAAAGGTTGCTGAGGGTTATACCGCACGCGTGTATGATAAACGTGACTATCAGGGGTCTTATATTGATGTGAAGTCAGGTGAAATGATCCCCGACCTTTCAAATAAGTCATTTGATAACAAAGCCCTTTCAATAAAATTCTTCATCGATAAAGCCAAGTAATCTTCAATGAACAGCCTTTGACAATGTCATATTAAGTCAAAGGTAAATCTTAAATCGTCTTTATCCCTTTGGATAAAGACGATTTTTTTGCCTGTTAGCTTCAGACATCGGCAGATTTACCCTGTTGTTTTTAAAATGCAAAACAGAAATTACCCTGCAACCCACCCCTGTAAATCTCTCATTTGTTCTGCCCAAAAACCAATCGTCGCTATGTCTCACTGCTGCCCGTTTTGAACATAAGTTTGCCGCTTAACCACAATCAGTCCGGTCGTCATATTCAAAATAGAAAACCCTCTTTTACCTTCGTCACAGCCTGGCGGGGTTTGTTTTTATTGAGTACCAGCGGAGAACACTGGTGAAGAAAATCACCTTACTGATCATCGCGACTTTATCGGCCACCGGCGGCTGACATAGGCAGAAACGGGCTTTCTAAAAACGCCTGAAGGCGCGGGTTATGCTTTTGCCGGTGAGCCATTGACGGATACCCGTTACTTAGGTGAAGGCACGGCAATTGGCCTGCGCAAAGATGACCAGGCGCATCTCACACTGATTAATAATGCACTGGCAGAAATCCACAAAAACGGCACTTATCAGACGCTGGAAAAGAAATACTTCACCTTTGAAGTCTATAACAAAAAATCCTGATTGCTTTCCCGTCGCCGCAGGCATCTTGCTCTGCGGCCAACTTTTTGAATACCGCTTCCACTTATCAATAGCTGTTACTGAAAAAGCTAAAATCTTCCTCGCGCGTCTGCGCAATCCTCAGTTGTGCCCGTATCTTTTAGTCATCAGCAGCCATAAAGTCAGTACAGGTTGAAGTCAGAAACCGGATAAAGATTAAACAACAATAATCTCTGTCGACGTTTGCTGAAGCGCCTGCAGCACATTATTGCTGATACCCGCGTCAGTAATGATGGTGTCAATTTTTTCCATAGGCAGCACCAGGTTATATCCGCGTCGTCCAAATTTAGTGGAATCAGTGACGACCACCACATGCTGAGCGGCCTCGGCCATAATTCCGCTGATGCTGTAGCCTTCATTAAAGGTAGTAATTCCGGTAGCCGCATCAAGACCATCAGCGCCGACAAACATCAGGTTAGCGACGATACCCTGCAACGCATATTCCGTGATATTGCCATGTAAGGAGCGGGTTTTATGCCGCAACGTTCCGCCGCAAACCACCAGTGTAATGTCTGGATTTTCAGACAAAACAAAAGCAGCAGGAAGATTATTGGTGATAACCGTGATGTCTCCTGATTTTACTAACTCCTCGGCCAGTAACATCGTGGTGCTACCACTATCGAGGATCACGGTATCGCCGGGCTTAACCATGCCAGCCGCCGCCTGCGCGATACGTTTTTTGGGGTCACTGGCCTGAAGGTAGCGTTCTTCCAGTACCAATTCTCCCGGCGGTTTGTCGTGACCGGAAGCGTTCTTCGCCGTCCATCTTGCCGCACCACCATGAAAACGGCTAAGTGCGCCTTTTTGTTCCAGCAGACTCAAATCCGAACGAATGGTCACTTCTGAAACTTCGAAAGTAGTCGAAAGATCAGCCACTAAAACACTGCCATTTTCATTCACTAACTCAATGATTTTATGGCGACGTTCATAAGTATTCATTATGAGTAATCCGAAAGGTCATATTCCCCACAGTGTAAACAAAAGGCACGTCAATGAGGAGTAAAAATTCCCTGCGCTGTGAATCATAGCAACTCCGGGTGTGCCTTGGCTGCATTCTCAGACTTTATCTTCTCATTTCCCGAGACACCACTTAAAACGAAAGAAAACGAATGCAATAAACTTACGAAACATTTCGATCACCATCACATAATGCGGAAAACGCTATTGTTTGCCTTTCGCAAAGGTACGATCCTCTTCGGAAACAAACGGAGGCAGAAAATGAAAGACATTATTGCTAAACACAAGACAAGCGAAAGAATTGGGATTTGCTCAGTGTGCTCTGCACATCCTCTGGTGATTGAAGCGGCGTTACGCGAAGACCTGCATACAGACCGCAAAGTGCTGATCGAAGCGACCTCAAACCAGGTCAATCAATTTGGCGGATACACCGGGATGCTGCCGATGGATTTTCGAGATTTCGTTCTCGCGATCGCCGAAAATATAGGATTCCCGATGCATCATTTGATTTTAGGTGGGGATCATCTGGGACCAAACTGCTGGCAGAACGAAAGCGCTGAAAGTGCGATGGCAAAAGCCGAGGTGCTGATTGCCCGCTATGTCGAAGCAGGGTTCAGCAAAATTCATCTGGATGCGTCTATGTCATGCACAGATGATCCTGTCCCTCTGGATCCACTTGTTGTGGCTCAACGCGCTGCGCGCTTATGTCAGGTCGCAGAAAGGGTAGCCACTCCACAGCAGAAAAAGCTGCTGACCTATGTCATTGGTACAGAAGTTCCTGTGCCCGGCGGTGAATCCTCCTCCATCGAGCATGTTCATGTCACAAAAGCCGCAGACGCCAAAGCCACACTCGACATGCACCATCAGGCATTTAGTGAGCTTGGGCTGAATGATGCAATAAACAGGATTATCGCCGTCGTGGTCCAGCCCGGCGTGGAATTCGATCACAGCCGTGTAATCCACTACCAGCCGGAACTCGCCCGGGATCTGTCCGCGTATATTGCGACAACTCCGCTAATTTACGAGGCACATTCTACCGATTACCAGACCCGTGATTCCTGCCGCAGCCTGGTGAACGATCACTTCGCCATCCTGAAAGTGGGGCCGGCGTTGACTTTTGCCTTACGGGAAGCCGTTTTCGCGCTGGCAAACATTGAACAGGTACTGATTGCGCCCGAGTCCCGCAGCCAGATCCTGACGGTTATAGATAGCGTTATGCTGGATGAGCCCGGTTACTGGAAAAAATATTACCATTCGACATTCAGCCTCTCGCTCATCGACCTGCATTTCAGCCTGTCCGATCGCATTCGCTATTACTGGCCTCACACCCGCATTAACCGGGCGATGGAAGTCTTAATCACCAACCTGCAATCAGTGGCAATCCCTCTGGGATTACTGAGCCAGTACCTCCCCGCTCAGTTTGAAAGGGTGATGAACGGCGAACTCGCCAGCGATCCGCACGAACTTATCATCGATAAAATCCAGGATGTTTTACGCGCTTATCATTTCGGCTGCACACCTGCGCAATCCCTTAAGGAAGGAGCCTGCCATGCATAACTGCGAGGTTTTCGTCAAAACCGGCATCAGTTTTGCGGATCATCACGAGGCGCTTACGCACATCGGTGAACGTATGGTGCAGGAAGGCATAGTGGAAACGACGTATCCGCAAGCCCTGGTAAACCGCGAAGCTGAATTCCCAACAGGCATCCAGCTGGAACACCATGCCGTCGCCATTCCCCACTGTGAAGCGACACATGCCCGCTGTCCGGCGATTTATCTCATCAGACCCGATACCGCAGTGGAATTTTTTCAGGCAGATGACGACGGAACCATTCCGGCCTCACTGATTATTGCCCTGATAGTCACTCATCCGGCAGAACAGCTGAAGTTACTACGCCAGTTATTCAGCCAGTTACAAGATCCCGTTTTTTGCGAAAGCTTGCTGACGGCGCCTGAAGAGCAGCTTTCCACGCTGTTTAGAAGCCGCATTTTTATCTCATCACCGGAGAAGCGTTCCGAAGCGTGCACCTGAGCGCATTCTCAACATTGAACCCGACGTCTTACCTAAAAAAATAATATCAAAAACAACCTATTGAGGAGTTTTACCGTGAAGCGAAAAATTATAGTCGCCTGTGGCGGAGCTGTTGCCACCTCTACGCTGGCAGCAGAAGAAATCAAAGAACTGTGTGAAGCACATGGCATACAAGTGGATCTCGTGCAGTGTCGCGTAACGGAGATCGAAACCTATATGGACGGTGCTCATCTGATTTGTACCACCGCCAAAGTCGACCGCACATTCGGCAGCATTCCGGTCGTTCACGGGATGCCGTTTATCTCAGGTGTAGGCATGGATACGTTGCGCCAGCAAATACTGACCCTGTTACAGGAGTAAGCCATGTTTACTGAAATAATGCGCTACATCCTCGACCTCGGGCCAACAGTCATGTTGCCCGGCGTCATCATCGTTTTCTCTCTGATACTGGGGATGAAACTGGGGGATTCTTTTAAATCAGCAATTCATATTGGCATAGGTTTTGTCGGGATCGGATTAGTCATCGGCCTGATGCTCGATTCCATCGGGCCAGCGGCAAAAGCCATGGCAGAGCACTTCGAAATCAACCTGCAAGTGGTTGATATTGGCTGGCCAGGCTCAGCCCCAATGACCTGGGCTTCACAAATTGCACTGGTTGCCATCCCGATTGCCATCGGTGTGAATATTGTGATGTTGCTGACCCGTATGACGCGTGTCGTCAATGTGGATATCTGGAACATCTGGCACATGACGTTCACTGGCGCCATGCTGCATCTCGCCACCGGCTCTTACTGGCTGGGGATTATGGGTGTCGTTATCCATGCGGCGTTTATCTACAAACTGGGTGACTGGTTTGCGAAAGATACCCGGGATTTCTTCAATCTTGAAGGCATTGCGATCCCGCATGGTTCTTCGGCCTATCTCGGCCCGATCGCTGTGCTGGTTGATACTGTTATCGGGAAAATCCCGGGGCTGAACAAAATTCACTTCAGCGCTGACGATGTGCAAAAGCGTTTCGGGCCGTTTGGTGAACCGGTGACTGTCGGTTTTGTGATGGGGTTGATTATTGGTTTCCTCGCCGGTTACGACGCAAAGGGCGTGCTGCAGCTGGCGGTGAAAACAGCGGCAGTGATGCTCCTGATGCCACGAGTGATCAAACCGATCATGGACGGCTTAACCCCCATTGCCCGCCATGCCCGTACCCGTTTGCAAGCCCGCTTTGGCGGACAGGAATTCCTGATTGGTCTGGATCCCGCGCTGCTGCTCGGGCACACCGCCGTGGTATCTGCCAGCCTGATCTTTATTCCGCTGACCATCCTGATTGCCGTACTGGTACCTGGCAATCAGGTCCTGCCGTTCGGGGACCTCGCCACTATCGGTTTCTTCGTTGCCATCGCCGTAGCGGTACATCAGGGTAACTTGTTCCGCACGCTTATCTCCGGCTGCATCATCATGAGCATCACGTTGTGGATTGCTACTCAGACTATTGATCTGCATACACAACTGGCTGCCAATGCTGGCGCACTTACCGCAGGGGGAAGAGTAGCATCTATGGATCAGGGCGGTTCACCAATCACCTATCTGCTGATTCAGCTCTGCACACTGAAGAATATCGCAGGACTGAGCGTGATCGGCGTCGTCTATGCCATCGGGGTCTTCCTGACATGGCGTCGTGCCCGCCAGTTTACGCAGGCTGAAAAACAAGCAGTGATTGCACAGGCCAATTCTTAACTTCATCTCAGCGGGGGGGATCCCCCCGCTCAAGGAAACCGATTATGAAATCTGTTGTGGTACACACCGGCGGGAAGATGACAGTTGAAGATCGCCCGGTTCCGGAACTCAAAAGCTCCGGTGATGTGCTGGTTCGCATCGCCTATTCAGGTCTTTGCGGGTCAGATATCCCGCGTATCTTCGCAAACAGTTCGCATTATTATCCCATTACCCTCGGCCATGAATTTAGCGGTCATGTCGTCAGTATCGGGAAGGATATTCACGACCTACAGGAAGGTGATGCCGTGGCCTGCGTTCCTTTACTCCCATGCTTTGAATGTGAAGAGTGCAAGAAAGCCGCTTATTCGCAGTGCAAACACTATGACTTTATTGGCTCCCGCCGCGAGGGAGGACACGCTGAATATGCGGTAGTTTCCCGCAAAAACTTGTTCAAATTGCCAGGAAATGCCTCCCTTTTGCAGGGCGCTTTCCTCGAGCCCATTACGGTAGGTCTGCATGCCCTCAAACTGGCCGGTGGCTGTCAGGACAAAGAGGTCATTGTGATTGGCGCAGGCACCATCGGACAACTCATCATTCAGGCGGCCAGCGCTCTGGGAGCAAAATCGGTGACGGCTGTTGATATCAATCCTCAGCGTCTGGCTCTTGCGCTGGAAACCGGTGCCAGCCATGCCTTTAACAGCGCAACGCTGAGCGCAGACGACATTCGGCAGAAAACACAAGAACGACGCTTTAATCAGTTGATCATAGAAACAGCAGGCACGCCGCAAACTGTTGCGCTTTCCCTCGATATTGCCGGCCCTAAAGCTCAGGTGGCGCTGGTCGGGACGTTACACAAGGATCTTACCCTGAACGTTTCTACCTTCAGCCATATCCTGCGCAAAGAACTGACGCTGCTGGGCAGCTGGATGAATTATTCCGCTCCCTGGCCGGGCAGCGAATGGCAGCAGGCGACACAACTTTTTGCTGAGAAAAGGATAAATCTGGACGCGCTGATCGCAAGTATTGGAGCACCGGAAGAATTTGTCAGGGAAGTGACGGCACTTGCAGGAAAGCCGATGACAGGGAAAATTTTACTGGATATGACAGGGAGCTGAAACAATGTATCTGATTTCAAACAGGGAAATGCTGCTTGCCGCGCAGCGCGACGGTTATGCCGTGCCTGCTTTCAACGTCCACAATCTGGAGACAGTGCAGGTGGTAGCCGAAACCGCGGCGGCCATGAGTTCTCCGGTGATCCTTGCAGGAACACCGGGCACATTCAGTTATGCAGGAACAGATTACCTGATTTCGATATGCCACGAGGCTGCGCGAAGATACCGCATCCCACTGGCACTGCATCTGGATCATCATGAGGATCTGCGGGATATAGAAAGCAAAGTCCGTGCGGGGATCCGCTCCGTCATGATCGACGCCTCGCACTTCCCGCTGGCGGACAATATTAAACAGGTGAGCGAAGCCGTCAGGCTCTGTCATGGCTTTGATGCCAGTGTCGAAGCGGAATTAGGCCGCCTGGGCGGTCAGGAAGACGACCTGGTGGTGGAAGAAGGCGACAGCTACTTTACTGATCCGATAGTGGCGAAACACTTTGTTGAAGCGACGCGAATTGATTCGCTGGCCGTCGCCATTGGTTCTGCTCACGGCTTGTATCAGGGAGAACCCAAACTGGATTTCACCCGTCTTGGACAAATCCGCCAGCAGGTTGATATTCCGCTGGTTCTGCACGGTGCATCGGGGATTCCGGAGGAGATGATCTACCGGGCAATCGGTCTGGGGATCTGTAAAGTGAACGTCGCGACCGAGCTGAAAATTGCCTTTGCGGATGCTGTGAAAGCGTATTTTGCAGAACATCCGGACGCTAACGATCCGCGAAAATACATCGTGCCGGGAAAACTCGCGATGCAAAAAGTCGTGGAAGAAAAAATCCGGATTTGTGGCAGTGCCGGGCGATTATGACCCGCCTGTATTAACCAAGCGGGCCCGCGCCCGCTTTCAGGATTTTAGTAAAGTGCAGGTTGCAGCTGTCATTCCATTCTGATTTTATGGAAGTTCATTAATAGTAAAATGGAAACTGCTATGACCACCCTGAACCATTTTGGCCAACCCATCGGTGACGCCCTTCCCGACTGGCAGCCCCGCGAGCGTCCTGTGCATGTTCAGCTTGATGGCCTCTGGTGTCATCTTGAGCCTCTGTCCTGCGAACGCCACAGTGAGGATTTATTTAACGCCTGGCACAGCATTGATGACAACCGGGACTGGACCTATCTCGCCGTCGACCGCCCTGCAACGCGGGCAGATTGCGACGTGTTTATTTCCCAGCAGGAAAAAAGTGAAGATCCGCTGTTTTTCGCGGTGGTGGATAACGAAACACAGCGCGCCGTGGGCAGCGTTTCTCTGATGCGTATCGATGCCGTGAATGGCGTTGCCGAAATTGGCTGGGTGAACTGGTCACCGCTGATGAAACGCACACGTTTTGGCACTGAAGCCATTTACCTGCTGCAACGTTATCTGTTCGATACCCTGAAATATCGCCGCTGCGAATGGAAATGCCACAGCCTGAATGAGCCGTCAAAACTGGCCGCAAAACGCTTCGGGTTTGAGTATGAAGGTATGTTCCGTCAGGTCATCATCAATAAAGGTCACAACCGTAATACCTGCTGGTATTCGGTTCTTGACCACGAATGGCCAGCCTCAAAGGCAGCGTTTGATCGCTGGTTAAGTGCAGATAATTTCAATGCGGAAGGTCAGCAGAAACATCGTCTGGAAGAACTGCGCTGACAGGCATTGCCTGCGTTGTTTACTGACGCAGGCAGAACCGGTCCTTCAATGAAAACCGCTCAGGAATTTAGCGCAGACAATACCGTTACATCAGGCCACGCGTAGATAATATTAGGCGAACGCCACAGCGGACCTGCATCGGTATAGCGCCCTGATTCCAGCCCCCCCAGGGCACGGTAGAACCTAATTGCAGGCTCGTTGCCTTCTACAACTCCCAGCCCTGCACTTTTAAAACCTTCACCCGCCAGATGTGTTGCGGCTTTGGCAATCAGCAGTTTGCCAATCCCCTGACGCTTAAATGCAGGCGAAACATACAGGAATTTGATTTCGGCCATCTCGCCAAATTCAGGGTTTGAAGAAGCCGAAGCCAGACTGAATCCGGCTAATTTGCCGTCAACTTCCGCGATAAAAATGCCCTGACCGGCAGCAGGATGCGCAAATTTATCCTGCCAGAAAGATTTACGACGCGGAACATCAAGCGCGTTAAAGGCTTCCGGCGGTGCCAGTTCGCGATAAGTATCACGCCAGATGGCAACGTGTAATTCAGCCAGTGAATCAATATCTTTCGGTTCAGCAATCCGTATAGTGCAGGCTGGCACGGCATCCCTCTTAATCAAAATGTTCGGAAAATCATAATGTCAGCTGAGTATAGTCAGCCTTTCTCTTCCCGCGCCAGCAAACTGCGTTTTCGTTCCACACCCCAGCGGTAACCAGAAATATTACCGCCCGTTTTAACCACCCGATGACAGGGAATGGCGACTGCCAGCAGGTTTGCGGCGCAGGCTCCGGCCACAGCGCGGACTGATTTAGGCGAACCAATTTTAGTGGCAATCTCGGCATAACTGGCGGTATTTCCCGGTGGGATATCACGTAATGCCTGCCAGACGCGCTGCTGGAAAGCCGTTCCGCGAATATCCAGCGGCAAATCCAGCCCAATCTGAGGCGCTTCGACAAAGCCAACAACCAAAGCAATTCGCTGCTCGAAATCCGGATCGCCGCCCAGCAATTCCGCTTGTGGAAAACTGTTTTGCAGCTCATTGATCAACTTTTCAGGATCGTCGCCCAGTAAAATGGCGCAGATCCCCCGCTGACTTTCGGCAACCAGAATATCGCCCAGTGAAGATTTGCCGATGGCAAACCAGACGCGCACATCGCGGCCACCGGAGCGGAAATTTTGCGGCGTCATGCCCAGCGTGGCTGCGGACGTTTCGTAAAACCGGCCATCGGAAGGATATCCGGCCGCGTGGATCGCTTCGGTTATCGTTGCAGAATCAGCCAGCATTTCACGTACACGCCGGGCACGCTGCGCCTGCTGATACTCTTTGGGCGTCACGCCGGTTTGCGCCTTAAACAGGCGATGAAAGTGATAAGCACTGATGCCTACTTCGGCGGCCAGCTGATTAAGCGTCAACATCCCGGCAGATCCTTCCAGAATACGGCAGGCCTGAGCTACCCGCTGAGCGTGAAACTGCGCCAGTGAAATCAGTCCCTGACGGCAGCGTTTGCACGGGCGAAACCCTGCCTCTTCTGCGGCTTCGGCATCATCAAAATAGAGAATATTTTCCGGATTCGGCTGCCGTGACGGGCATGAAGGCGCGCAGTAAATACCGGTGGTTTTTACCGCGTATACAAATTTGCCATCCGCGTTCGCATCACAGCTGATGACCGCCTGCCAGCGCGGATCCTTCACCGACTCAGAGGCTGAGTTTTCCGCTACCGTTTTGTTGATGACTTGTGTTTTACCTGACATTTTCTGCCTCACGTTTCCCGACTGGATGACTGTCAGCATAAGCCGCCATTATCCCTTGCACCCTCCGGCGCTTGCTTTCTCATTCAATGCCGGACTTTTAGCCTGCCACCGGCTTTAACGGCGTGTCGAGGATCATCTGATAAAAGGCCAGATCCAGCCAGCGGTCAAATTTAAATGCCGCCTGTTTAATGGTCCCGGTATGACTGAATCCGTTTTTTTCGTGCAGGGCAATACTGCCGCTGTTGGCCGCGTCAATCGCCCCAATCAGCGTATGTACGCCACGTTCACGTGCGGCATCCACCAGTGCATTAAGCAGGATTTTACCCAGCCCTTTGCCACGGTGATCTTTATGAATATAAATCGAATGTTCGACCGAATATTTATACGCAGGCCAGGCACGGAAAGTGCCGTAACTGGCAAAACCCAGCAGTGCGCCCTGTTCGTCTTCCAGCCCGATCACCGGAAAGTTATTGGTCAGTTTAGTGGCAAACCAGGATGTCATGCTGTCGATATGACGCGGTTTATAGTCATACAACGCGGTGGATGTCAGGATCGCATCATTAAAAATATCCAGAATAGCGACAGCGTGCTGGCGTTCGGTACAGGTGATAATTTTCATCAGTTCTTCCCCGGTGACTTCCGTTTGATGTTTAATTCCACTATAGTAGAATTAATTCCACAAAAGTAAACAACGGAACGGATCCCATGTCAATCGACCAACTGATCGCCACACGTTTGCAGTCTTTGCGTAAAACACAGGGTTTGAGCCTGGAACAACTGGCCAGCAGTTCAGGTGTCAGTAAAGCGATGATCTCCAAAATTGAACGGCAGGACAGCAGTCCGAGCGCCAGCCTTTTAGGTCGTCTGGCCGCCAGTCTGGGTGTTTCGCTCGCGCAGTTGCTGTCAGAAGATAACGAACAACCCGCGCCATTACGTCCGCTTGCACTGCAGGAAGTGTGGCAGGATCCGGATATCGGTTATCTGCGGCGTCAGGTGACGGCGCATGAGGAAAACGGCGGTCCGGAACTGGTGGAAATTACGCTGCCAGCCGCCGCGCGCGTCAGTTATCCGGGCTGGAGTCATCAGGCATATAAACAACGTCTGTGGCTGGTGGAAGGGTCGCTGACTGTCGATTATGGCACGGAAAAGTATGTGCTATCGGCAGGCGATGCGCTGACGTTCGGCGTGGATTTGCCGATCACCTTCAGTAATCCCGGCACTGAGCCGTGCCGGTATTTGCTGGTCATGAGCGACAAATAGTTTCCACGCTTTCAGCAGCGCCAGTGCGCGGTCACGCTGATCAGAGATCTAATGTGCCGTCGATCAGCGTACATGTATCGCCGCCGATCCAGGGTTCGCCATCGACAAACGTCACGGTTACGCGGCCATCGCGCTGGAGTTTAGTCCCCTGCCGCACGCGATAAGTTTGTGCCATATGTTCTCCGTCAGGGAAATTCGCGGCTTTCAGCACCCGCGCCAGACAGGCATTGGCGCTGCCGGTGACCGGATCTTCTTTCAGCACGCCGTCCTCATCAATAATCGCGCGCACTTCGTAATCCGCCGGACCGTTTTTATCGTGCAAACCGTAAACCGCGATACCGTTAATACCCAGTTGCGTTTGCAGCTGGCTGACAGCGGCGGCATCAGCGGTGATATTCAGACATTCCTGCGCGCTTTCCATCCGCACCACCAGCCAGATGATCCCCATATCGACGTTGACCGGCGTAACTTCTGCCTGAATCTTTCCGCCACGTAACGCCTTAGCCAGCAATTCCAGATGCTGAGCATCAAGCGGACTCTGTTTCGCTGGCGGCGCGGAAAAGGCCTGTCCGCCTTCTGCCAGCTGTTTCACCTGCACCAGCCCGACGCCACATTCCTGGACAAGATATCCCGGATTTTTCGGCTGCAACCCGCTTTGCAACAGCGCGTAAGCTGTGCCAAGCGTTGGGTGTCCGGCGAACGGCAGTTCTTTATCGGTAGTGAAAATCCTTACGCGATAATCGGCTTGTGGTGAAGCGGGTTTGAGCACAAACGCCGTTTCCGCAAGATTCGTCCAGCGGGCCATTGCAAACATCTCGGCGTCTGTCAGTCCTTCGGCATCGAGTATCACGGCCAGAGCGTTGCCTTTCAGCGGCCGGGCGGTGAACACATCGACTTGTTTAAAACGGCGCAGGCGGGTCATAGCAAATCCTTTTTAATCATTGAGTAAGGAACGGCGAAGTCACTGAGTTTAGGAATATTTCTATAAGTTATCGAGAACTATGTCAGTCGCGGGCGGCTGGCCTATGCTTAACAGAGCTTCCAAAATATCCTAAAAACACAAGGAACAGAAAGATGTCCGCGAAGGATTTGATAGGTATTGGTATTGGTCCCTTTAATTTAAGCCTCGCCGCGATGGCTAAAGATACCGGAAAACTCGACGCTGCTTTCTTCGACGCTAATCCGGAATTCAGCTGGCACCCCGGCATGTTGCTGCCGACAGCCACCATGCAAACCTATGTGTTGCAGGATCTGGTGACCACCGTCGCCCCGCGCAGCGAGTTTTCTTTCATCAATTATCTGGTGGAACAGAAGAAAATTTACCGCTTTCTGGCGACGGAACAACTGATCATCAGCCGCGATGAGTTTTCCGATTATCTGCGCTGGGCGTGCGACCGCATCCCTGACCTGCATTTTTCCGAGCCGGTTGAGCGCATTGATTTCGATGACAAGCGGCAGGAATTTATCGTGCAGAGTAAAACAGGCGAGCACCGTGCGCGCAATATTTGCCTCGGCACCGGCCATGCACCGTGGATCCCCAAACCGGCGCGGGCGGCGCTGGGCGAAAACTGTTTTCATGCGGCTGAGATTGAACTACGCGAACCGGATTTCACCGGCAAACGCGTGGCCGTCGTCGGTGGCGGACAAAGCGGCGCGGACATTATTCTTAACGCGCTGAGCGGCCACTGGGGCGAATTTGCCGAACTGAGCTGGATATCACGACGCCCGAATTTTCAGCCGCTGGATGAATCGATTTTCACCAATGAATATTTCACGCCGGAGTATGTGAATTACTTTTATACGCTGCCGGAAGACGTACGTGAGCAGGAAATCGCCACGCAAAAACTGCCTTCGGATGGCATCAGTTATCACACGCTGGAAGATATTTATAAGCAGCTGTATCACCGTTTCGATGTGCTGCATCAGCCGCGTAACGTGCGTTTATTGCCCCACCGCGCGCTCGATCATATCGTACGTAATGCGGGCGGTGATTTCAGTTTGCAGGCAAAACACGGGCTGGAAAAATGCGAAGAGCATTTCAGTGCCGATATCGTGATCCTGGCGACTGGCTATCGCCCCGGTTTACCTGATTATCTCGAGCCTTTGCTGGACCGCATCCCCTATGACCGCGAACAACATTTGCCGCTTCAGCCGAATTTCAACCTGCGCTGGGACGGCCCTGAGCAGAACCGCATTTACGCGGTGAATGCCGGTATTCACAGTCACGGCAGCGCCGAAGGGCAACTGACGCTGACCGCGTGGCGCTCGGCGAAAATCCTCAATCATTTGCTGGGCGAAGCGCACTACGATTTGCGGCCAGTGCCTTCACTGGTGCAATGGTGGTCGGACACGCCGGATGCGGGCAAGCGCGGTAAATAGCAGGCACAAAAAAGCGGAGCATCAGGCTCCGCTTTCCTTTTACTGACTTTCATTAAACAAATCAGACGTAAAAATAGATGGCCAAAAAGTGGCAGGCACTGCCGCCGAGCACGAACCCGTGCCAGATGGCGTGACCGAAACGAAAGCGTTTAGAGGCGTAGAAAATAACGCCCAGCGTGTACACCACACCGCCCAGCGCCAGTAAGGCTACGCCACCCAGCGAAAGTGTAGTCGCCAGCTGGTAAATCACTATCAGCGACAGCCAGCCCATCGTCAGATAAGTGACCAGCGAAAGCACTTCAAAGCGGTGCGCAAACGCCAGTTTAAAAATCACGCCGAACAGCGCCAGCCCCCAGATCACCGCCATCAGCCCTTTCGCCAGCGGGGAATTAAGCCCGACCAGCAGGAACGGCGTGTAGGTCCCGGCAATCAGTAAATAAATCGCGCAGTGGTCAAATTTTTTCAGCCAGTATTTGGCTTTCTGATGCGGTATCGCGTGATACAGCGTGGAGGCCAGATACAGCAAAATCATGCTGCCGCCGTACAAACTGTAGCTGGTGATTGCCATGGCGCTGGCGTTATCGCCAACTGCCTGAACCAGCAACAACACCAGCCCGACAATCCCAAAAACCAGACCAACGCCGTGACTCAGGCTGTTAGCAATTTCTTCAGCCCACGGATATCCCTGTGGTGATGGAGACAACTTACCCATACGTTGAGGATCCTCAAGACAAAAAAGTAAAAATCATTGTTTATAAAACGTTCCGACGGAATTAGCTTAACTGAGAACAATTCCAGTGTACATCTGTAAGCTTAAAATGAGTATTATCTGATGTAACAGTCTCTTAGCCGGATCATCATTTCACTCATCCTCGACTGTGAAGCCCTTCAATTCATTCGCTTTGTTTATAATTTACCAAAGTGACATTCAGACTACAGCGGGATTTTCCGCACCCAAAAACATGATTTTTTTATATCAAGCGACTAAGGTGTAGCGGAAAAATGAAAATAACGCCGTTTACCATGCCGTCAATATGACTAAGGTTTTAGTATGTCTGCAGCAACTACCCCGCTGAATTTTGGGGCAATGACCGAAGTTTTTCAGTTCCTGATGGAAATCGACAAGCTGAAAAGCGTGCAACGTCGCACCAAAGTGTTAGGCACTGAGCGTCAGGAAAACTCCGCAGAACACAGCTGGCATTTCGCCGTGGCAGCAATGTCCCTGGCCCCTTTCGCACCGGAAGGCGTTGATATCAATAAAGTCATCCGCATGGCGCTGATCCACGACATCGTCGAAATCGATGCCGGTGATGTGCTGGTTTACGATCTCGCTGCCCGCGCGGCGGTTCACGATCAGGAAATCATTGCAGCGAAACGCCTGTTCGGCCTGCTGCCTGTGCCCATGAGCACGCAGTTCCTGGATTTGTGGAATGAATACGAAGCGGGCGAAACCCCTGAAGCGCGCTTTGCGCTGGTGATCGACCGCGTGATGCCGATGGTCATGAACCTGAATAATCAGGGTCAGAGCTGGGTGGAGAACAATATCCGTCTCGAGCAGGTTCTGGCACGTAATGCCTTTATCGCCGATATCCATCCTGAACTGTGGCTGCATATCCGCACTCATCTGGATAATGCGCATCAGCAGGGCTGGCTGAAGTAATAAAACCCTTCCCCTCGTGAGAGGGGAAGGAGCAAAGAAAACCCTGCTTCAAACCACCACAACCCCCATTCTTTCACGTGCTTCTTCATACGTCGGCATTGATGCGGCTGCGCCTGCGCGTTCCACACATACAGAAGCATAAGCAGATGCGAATTGTGCGGCTTCGGGGAGTGTGGCGCCGGCGGCAAGCTGGGAGGCCAGCGCGCCGTTAAAGGCGTCGCCTGCGCCGGTGGTATCGACCGGGGTCGCCGGACAGGCCTGGATAATCTGCGTTTCGCCGTTCACCGAAAGCAATGCGCCCTGCGTGCCCAGCGTGATGATCAGCGCCTGGATCCCTTTGGCGTGCAGCGCGTGAGCAGCGCGTTCGGCGGAGGGAATATCGCAGACTTCAATGCCGGTCAGCAGCGTGCATTCTGTGGCGTTGGGCGTGAGTAAATCCACCTGGGCCAGCAGATGGTCAGAAACCGGCTGGAACGGCGCGGGGTTGAGGATAATGTAAGTGCCGTTGTCCTTCGCGATGCCGATCAGTTTTTCAATCGCTGGCAGGTTATTTTCCAGCTGTGTCAGCAGGATATCAGCGGCGGCGACGGCCGGACGGCACTGTTCGACTTCTTCGTCGGTGACCGTCAGGTTGGCGCCCGGATCAACGGCAATCATGTTTTCGGCATCGGCTCCGGCGACATAAATCAACGCGTTGCCGGTCGGGCATTCGCTGGTGGAGAACAACGTGACGGCGTCGAAACCGGCGCTGTCGAGATGGCGGCGGGCAAACATGCCGAAATCATCGCGACCAACTTTACCGATGTAATGCACACGCGCACCGGCACGCAGTGCGGCGACCGCCTGGTTGGCGCCCTTGCCGCCCGCGCCCATCATGCTGTTGCGCGCAATCAGTGATTCTCCCGGTTTGGGGAAACGCGCCATGCCTGCCACGATATCGAGGTTGAAAGACCCAAATACGCATACCTTGCCTTTGTTCATGCCTCTCTCCTGAAGGAAAATGTTCCGTCTGCCAGAGCTGGCTGCGACGGAAAAACGCGCTGTGCGGCTAAACATGCGCCACGGCAACCGGTCTCGTCGGTGACGGCGCTGAAATGAATGGTCAGGCCGTTCGCCGGATACGGGCTGCGCAGATGACTGCGTAACTGCTGTTCCAGTTCGACCAGCGGGAAGTTCTCCATCGCCAGCACGCCACCGCCCAGCACCAGATATTCGGGATCCAGAATGTTCATTTCGCTGGCGACGGTGCGCGCCAGTCGTGCCACAAATTCAGTTAAATCCACATGCCCGGCATGACGTACAAACAGGTCGGCGAACGGCGTTTGTGGCGCATGTTGCCGCGCCCAGCCGGTCAGCCAGTTGCCGGACGTCAGCGTCTCGACGCAGCCGGTTTTGCCGCAGGGACAAAGCAACGGATTCCCCGCCAGCGGAATGTGCCCCAGTTCACCCGCACCGCCGTGCGCGCCGTGGTAAAAATCGCCGTTGATCCACAAACTGTTGCCCAGCCCGGTGCCGAGATACAGCCCGACAGCAACATCCGGCAGCGCACTGTGCCGTGTTAAATCCCACCACATCAGATGGTTTACGTCTTTATCCATCGCCACCGGCAGGTGTAAACGTTGCGAGAGCAGCGCCGCCACCGGCTGATTATCCAGTGCGGAGATAAACGGCAGCGACAGCACGGTCTGGCGATCGCGGGACAATACGCCCGGCAGCCCGAGCATCACCTGCGCCACCTGATGATGCGGATCCTGTTCCTGCAAATACGCCGTGATCAGGTTTTCCAGCCCCTGTAACGGGTCAGTCTGCCCCGCCCAGCTTTGGGTCGGGGTTTTGTGGTAGCCGCGAAAATTTTGCTGGCTGTCCATCAGCATTAAACGGGTATTGGTGCCCCCGACATCCACTCCAAGAAAGTGCGGCATACGGCTCTCCTGCCCTCAGGCTGCGTGACGCGCCTGACGCATCTGATCGAGCATTTTGTCCCAGGCAACATCCAGATCGTTGTCCAGCGTGAACAGGCCGGAACTGCCGACGATCAGCACTTCCGCTCCCGCGCCCATCAGATCCTGATAGGTGCGCAGGTTGCAGGAGCCGTCGATTTCGATCAGATAGCGGTAGCCTTTTTGCTGTTTGAGGTCACGCAGTTGCGCGATTTTCCCCAGCATTTCAGGGATGAACGGCTGACCGGCATAGCCAGGATCGACGGTCATCACGGTGATTTTATCCAGCAGATGAATGTAGTGCTGGATGTATTCCACCGGTGTCGCGGGATTGAGCACCACGCCGACTTTTTTACCCAGCGAGCGGATCTGATTGATGATGCGGAACGCGTCGCGGTTAATGGTTTCTGCGTGCGGACAGATAAAATCGGCACCGGCTTTGGCTATTGGCTCGATAAAGTCAGCCGGGTTTTCCACCATCATATGCACGTCCAGAACCAGCGGCGTATGCGGGCGGATCTGCTCAATAAAGAACGGCGACAGCGTGATATTTTTGACGTAATGGCCGTCCATGATGTCGATGTGCAGCATATCGGCGCGGCGGTTCAGCACTTCAAGTTGCTGTTTAATGTCGATGAGGCTCATGCACATCAGCGACGGAGAAATTTTGTATTCCATGATGTTTTCCTAAGTCAGAGGCAATTTTAAAAAAGTGTTTAAGGTTGAGCCGCCCGCGCTTTGGCAGCGCTCATTCGCCCTGCCCTTTTTTGCAGATAACGGCTGCGGAAGAATTTCAGCGCCAGCACCACAATCAGTACCGCGCCCCACATCGCCAGGCTGAAATGCGGGCTGACGTTCATCAGATTCAGGCCGGTGGAAATCACCTGCAGGACAATCAGCGAGAGCACCACACCTGCGACTTTGCCGAAGCCGCCGTTGGGGTCGGTGCCGCCAAGAATGATGGCCAGCACCGTCAGCAGAAGATAGGAGTCGCCGTAGCCCATGCGCGCCGAGTTGAAACGCGCCATCATGATGAGTCCGGCAATCACGCATAACATGCTGGAAATCACGTAGATGGCGATCAGCACGCGGTGGGTATTGATGCCGCTGAAATGGGTGGCGTTGATGTTGCTGCCGCTCATGTAGATGTATTTACCGAGGCGGGTGCGTTCTAAAAACACCGCGATTAAGGCTGCGGTCAGCAGGAAGATAATCAGCGGAACCGGCACGCCGAGCAGGGTTTCCGCGCCGATAAAGCGCACGATATCCGGCATACCGCTGATCGCCGCGCCGCGTGAAAGGTAGATGCCGACGCCGTTCACCATGGTCATGGTCGCCAGCGTCACCAGAATCGGATGCGCGCCGACATACGCCACCAGCGCGCCGGTCAGCATGCCAATCACCAGCGCCAGAATCATTGCGCCGACCAATGCCAGCGTCAGCCAGACCGCCTGCATCGCCATGCTGGCATCCGGTGGCAGCCAGGTGAGAAACACCCACGCCATCAGTAAACTGGTCAGGTTGGCGGTGGCGATAATGCACAGGTTCAGGCCACCGCTGAGGATCGGGATAAACATCGCCAGCGTCAGTAAACCGAGTTCCGGCAGCTGGAAGGCGACGCTCATAAAGGTGGCGTCACTGAAGAAGCGCCCCGGCATCGCCAGGCTGAAGCCGATGATCACCACCAGCAATAACAGCGATAATCCCAATGTTGTGCTATCTATTTTCAGGGAAGCGATTTTCAGGCGAGGCCGCGCATCGGGCTTCGCTTTAAGACTCACATTTCTGCTTTTTGCGAACATAGCGTTTTCCTCAGGCGAAGCCGACTTCGGTTTCTTTGCGTTTCTTGTAATGGGTGACGGTGATGGCCGCGACGATCACCACGCCGATGACGATGTTCATGAAGTAGCTGGAAACGCCGATCAGATTGAGGCCGTTTTTCAGCACGCCAATCAGGAACACGCCCATCAGAGTGCCGACCACGCTGCCTTTGCCGCCATTAAGGCTGGCACCGCCAAGTACTGCCGCTGCCAGCACATCCAGCTCGCCGCCGACCAGCGCATTCGGCACCACTTCACCGACGCGATACACCTGCACCAGGCCGCCAATCGCCGCCATCGCGCCGAGATATCCGTATGCAAACAGATGCAATAACCCGACACGGATACCGATACGGCGCGCAGATTCCTGATCGCCTCCCACCGCAAACAACTGGCGTCCGAGATGGGTTTTGTTGAGCAGGATCCAGCTCAGCCCGGCGACCGCCAGCATCACCACCACCGGCAAACCAATCTGATAATGCTGTTCGCCGACGCTGAACGGCAGCACGCGGATTGGCGTCGTCAGCCAGTCCGGCAGGTCATACAGACTGGTGCCGTTGG
>Ga0308159_1001597_pt1 | contig 31206 bp, 25 predicted proteins | sample PhyCR1_FD_201040 | JGI IMG/M metagenome (GOLD analysis project Ga0308159, IMG submission 201040) | Phyllosphere microbial communities from UC Gill Tract Community Farm, Albany, California, United States - DLSLC.R1 | ecosystem: Host-associated > Plants > Phyllosphere > Unclassified | place: USA...
TTTAAGAGGATGATAATCATCTGAATTGGATAATTATTAATTGAGTTTAACACCGCGGTCTGCGACCACCTCTCTGAAAGCGGGGAATAGTGATCGACATTCCCTTCTCGGGCAATTCAGTATTACAATGCGCAGATCTGAATTTTTTTCCCGCAGATTTTACAGATAAGAGACGCAGATTTAAGAGGATGATAATCATCTGAATTGGATAATTATTAATTGAGTTTAACACCGCGGTCTGCGACCACCTCTCTGAAAGCGGGGAATAGTGATCGACATTCCCTTCTCGGGGCAACTTAGTATTACAATGCGCTGAGCTGAATTTTTTTCCTGCAGATTTTACAGATAGGAAACGCAGATTTAAGAGGATGATAATCATCTGAATTGGATAATTATTAATTGAGTTTAACACCGCGGTCTGCGACCACCTCTCTGAAAGCGGGGAATAACGATCGACATTCCCTTCTCGGGGCAACTTAGTATTACAATGCGCTGAGCTGAATTTTTTTCCTGCAGATTTTACAGATAAGAAACGCAGATTTAAGAGGATGATAATCATCTGAATTGGATAATTATTAATTGAGTTTAACACCGCGGTCTGCGACCACCTCTCTAAAAGCGGGGAAATAACGATCGACATTCCCTTCTCGGGGCAACTTAGTATTACAATGTGCTGAGCTGAATTTTTTTCCTGCAGATTTTATAGATAAAAAACGCAGATTTAAGAGGATATAATCATCTGAATTGGATAATTATTAATTGAGTTTAACACCGCGGTCTGCGACCACCTCTCTAAAAGCGGGGAATAACGATCGCCATTCCCTTCTCGGGGCAACTCAGTATTACAATGCGCCTATCTGAATTTTTTTCCCGCAGATTTTACAGATAAGAAACGCAGATTTAAGAGGATGATAATCATCTGAATTCGATAATTATTAATTGAGTTTAACACCGCGGTCTGCGACACCTCTCTAAAAGCGGGGAATAGCAATCACCGGATTAACGAAGGGTTTGAGAAAGTGATCAAGTTTTTGATATTGGATTTTTCTCAAATCAATAACTGGATTTATTTGTTAGCATCTTATGCAAGGGCCTCAAGATATATCTGCAACCATTTTGTCTACAGCGATACAACGCGGCCCTCAAAAAAGTACTTGTCCATCTGAAATTGCCCGCATGCTATTTCCTGATGACTGGCGTAAACACATGAAAAATATCGTTGATGTGGCTATTGATTTGCATCATCAAGGTAAAGTATTGATAACACAAAAGGGAGAAGCTATTGATGTGAATCATATTAAAGGGCCTATTCGCATTAAAATCATCTGAACTTGATGTTTCAATATTATTTATGGCCATAATTCTTGTCGCTAATTCAGATCCATTATCCCTACCTTACAATTAAAGTTTGAATCAGACAATCTTTGGTTTGCATTGAACAATTCTCGTTTTCATTGCCGCAGTAACTTTGTACCAGAATAATAAAAAGTACGAATAAGATTGCGATGGTCAGCAAGATTAGCCTAAACATGAACAATCTGCAGCAGTAGCGGATGACATTTTCAATCTCTAATCAATATTATTCTTCAAACTTTAATTTTAGAAAAATGAAAACAGTATTAATTACCGGCACATCTTCAGGAATAGGAAGAGCCGCAGTGTTAAAATTTAACAAGGAAGGTTGGAATATCATTGCTACCATGCGTGCGCCAGAAAATGAAACCGTGTTAAACCAATTGGATCATATTCTGATTGTTGCTTTAGACGTTCAGAAGCCTGAAACTATTGCTGCGGCTATAACCGCAGGTATTGAAAAATATGGAAAAATTGATGCGGTAGTGAACAATGCCGGAGCGGCAATATTCGGCGTGTTTGAGTTTGCAACAGAGGATCAGGTCAATAAAATCTTTGATATCAATGTTTTCGGCCCAATGCGGGTTTTAAGGGCAATACTTCCTTATTTCAGAGCTCAACGTTCAGGGACAATAATCAATATTACATCTCAGGGTGGAAGAGTTACCTTTCCTACCTGCAGCATTTATCATGCTACTAAGTTTTCGCTTGAGGGTTTAACTGAAGCAATATCATACGAATTGATTCCTTTTGGAATCAAAACAAAAATAATAGAACCTGGATCAACCGCTACTAAATTTGTTGGGGCAGCACAATTGACAGCAAATGGCGATGTTCCGGAATACGGGCAATTTATTAAAGTTGGTTTAGGAAATTGGGCTAAACATGATATCATGACTTCACAGCCTGAAGAGATTGCGGAAACTATTTTTTTTGCAGCAAATGATGATACGGATCGATTGAGGTACCCAGTGGGTAAAGACGCGGAACTATATATTGGTAAAATGCAGAATGGCAACGATCAGGCTTACATAGATTATATGCGCAAAAGGTTTATTCCGGAATATTTATCTCCCAAACCATAATCGTAAATTTTAAGGAGCGGATATGTTTAACCCGACTTCTTTGTTTAAAAGGCCATTGTGAACTATTTCCTCCGGTGCGTAGAGGCTTTGTTACTGATCAATCAATCAGGTAGGATTTAATTTTTATAAGTTTGTGGTTAATCAGGTGCTATGAAATGCTAAGCATTAACATAGCTCGAAATGGCTATGTAATGATGAAACATGATGAAACCAATAAATTGATCAATAAAAGTGAAAAGTTGGAAGACTTTGAAACGATCAGACTTCAGTCTCATCAAAATCCAACAAAGCCTTTTCGCTTTTTCAGTTCTGCCGATTGTTTATCTAAAAACCCGATTGTTTACCGAAGAAGAGATTTTTTTAAGGTAAGTTTATTAAGGGGGCATTATATTGTTCACTATGGCGATGAAAGTATAAAAGCCATTGGATGTTCACTTTCCTTCTTTAGTCCCCTGATTCCGTATACGATTAAGCAATTAGAGCAGGAGGAAAATGCGGGCTATATGATCTTTACTGAACTTTATTACGATACTTATTTTAAGCAAGGCATCAGGCATGCTCCTTTATTCAACAAAGAATCTAAACCCATATTTTTGCTGGATCAAAAGCAGGAAGAAGAAGTGAAGGCTATTTTCTTAAAAATTGAGCAACAGGAAAAATCTGACTATTTATTTAAAGACGACCTGATCAGAAATCTCCTTAATGAATTAATGCATTATGCAAATACCTTGCAGCCGGCTATAGAAAGGCATTATGCACATTCTTCTAAAGAACGTTTACATAGTATATTTAATGAATTATTGGATCGACAGTTTCCGGTGGTGGCTGGCCAGCATCAACAACTTCGAACTGCGGGTGATTTTGCTGAAACCCTGAATGTTCACGTAAATTATCTTAATCGAATCTTAAAGGAAATAACTGGCAAATCTACAAGTGTAATTTTATATGAGCGGCTTTTGAGAGAAGCGATTATCCTGCTTAAACACACCACCTGGAGTGTATCAGAAATTGCTTACAGCTTGGGTTTTAAAGACGTATCTCATTTCAATCACTTTTTTCGCAAACACGCTCATACTACACCAACTCATTTCAGAAATTAATTGGGGTGCAATCATCACTAAACTGCTTAAAATGAAAGGCAAAGGGCTACACGTTTATAAGGTATGCCCTTTTTAATTGCTAGTTCTACTAATTACAAGTCGTGTTAATCAAAATGGTTTGTTTTGTTCTTTCGTCTTGTGTTTGCACGCCATTACTCACCGTTAATGAATGTGTATTCTCTATAGTTTTATTAACTACACCACTGCTATTACGGGTATAGGTGTATGTTTTTGTAATGTCTGAACGAAAGTTTCCGGATGTATACGTATATAAGCTACTAGATAAGATATTTTTGGAAATAGTTCCGGTAAGAGATAACGGAATGGTAAATTCAATCGGGCCAAAAACTAAATAACGCGTATCGGTGTCAGTTTTTGTGGCAATATCATTTGAATAGCTGTAGGTGGTGACTCTTTTCACTGCAGGATCTTCTGGATAGGTTTGGGTTAGGGTAGCAAGATTGCCATTGCTGTAAGTAAGGATTTTGGTATCAGTTAAATTGTTGTTTAGATAAGCCTCTATTTTAATTAAATTTCGGTTTCCATCATAAGTCATGCGCTGTTCATACTGATTACTTAAATCCGTGACTTTTGTGGCCAGGTTGTTAGCAATATCAATTTGATAGGCTGGTACACCAGAAGATAATACCTTCACCTTGTCTGTAGAATATTCAAAATTGAACTTTGCACTGCTGCTGCTTATTGATTTGATTTGACCATTTTCATAATTCGAAAGGACTGTCTCAGAGACTGTTGTTAAATCTCCGTAAATCACTTCGTATTTTGTTTCACAATTGCTTGCCGGAGTTGGTTCATCAACTGGTTTTTTCTTGCAAGAAAGTGTGAACACAGAAATGATAATAAGCATTAATAATGCAAAGGGTATATTTTTTTTCATAGTTATTGATTCAATGATATTTGGGTTTTATTATTAATTAATTCTAAAAAAAGATATCTATATAATCTGTGGTTTCACCATCGCAATTGAGCATTTGTTGCAACCTCCAGTACTTTCTGGTTCCACTAGCCTTAAATATAGAAAGTCCGTTAAGTTCACAGGGCTGACCACCATTAATGGAATTTATTTTTGAAATAATAGTTCCGTTAAATTTCAAAGTCCGTCCCTGATTCAGAAATGTTCCTTTAATGGTTACGTATTCCTTCGTTTTTTTATCCCTTTGTTCCCCTTCAATACTGTATTCTTCGTCGCCAATACTCTTGATGTATACTTTACCCGGATTGGCTTTATTAAAACTGATCCACTGGATAGTAAAAGAATGCCAACCTGCTCGCACTGGTTTTAGTTGTGAATGGGCCTGAGGGGTGAGGAAAAGAAAAGAAACAATAATTAAAATGTATTTCATTATAGTAAGAATGGTTATTATCTAGTCCGTTTTTATAAGGTACCTATTTCGTAAAGCAATTTGCTTATGCTTAAACCTAAATCATTTCATGGTAGCTGATCTGGCTCCATTTTATGGCTTATTTTGGTAGTGACTTATTGACAAGGGTGTTAGATTTTGTTACTATAAACACTTCCAGTTTATTTTAGTTTTTAAGGTGCGATATTAATTTCACTTAGCATTAAAGATTAAATCTGTTTTTGGCCAGGCGTTTGGATGTGAGTATTGCACGGTATCATTCCTAAATAAATTTGGTAGTGCTATATGTACTATTTTAAAACTGTTTTTCTGATTTCTCAGGCCCTTGGGATTGACGGCGCTCTTGGATGAGGCCTGGGTTTTGTGAAAGTTAGTTAGCAAAATGCCTAAAAATCAGCCTTAAAAGATGTGCCCACACAATAGTTACATCATTAGGGGAGCAGTGGAAGCCTTCTTCCTTGTTAAAAAAAATATAAAACCATATGCAGTTAAACTGGTTAAAATTACATGATTAAAGATATCACGAAGCTTGAAGGTATTTTAACTCCTGAATCTATTCTAAAACTAGAGGGAGCAGCGGCAAGACATCAGACGCAGTCTAATATTATTTTTACTATTGAGGACATTGGTGATCATACGTTAGAAATACTGACCATCCAAAACGAAACCCTATCTGGAAAGTACGCGACTGAAGCTACTCTTGTTAAAAGAACACAGGATCTTTTTAAGAAAATATTGCCCGATTTTAAGGTTGCTGTAACCACACAAACACATCTTCCATCTCCGGCGAGCGTAGTTAATACATTGTGGATAGAAAAGAAAATGCAGGAAAAAGGTGTTAGAATAAAGCAAATCGCTTTTGACACAGGGGTTGATCGGGAAAGCATATCGGACTGGGTGACAGGAAAGCGATCGATGAGCCAGATCGTTAAGGCGCTATTCTATTTTTATTTATTTAAATAATGTTTTATCTCTGAGTAATTCATCAGATTAAAACCTTATTGATTAGCCATAAATGGTTTTATCTGCTGAGTAATTGGACCCTGTATTTAGGCTAAAAGAGTGGCCAATGGTGATTGATGAGTATATAGGATGGTATTAGGCGTTCTAATCTATATTGGCATCGAATACCTAAGTATTGGCTGCTTATCAGTAATTTACTGCGACAGAAAATGAAATTATCTATTAGATCTGAGAAACTATCCAAAGTTTTTAAAAAGCACCATATTGAAGGGCTGCCTTTTTCTGCTTCAATTAATGAGTTTAGCGCTCCTGATACTGGCGATCCGCATGATCATCCTTTCGATTTTATTACCCATATTTTAGATGGTGGATATACGGAAAGAACCTATAAGATAGATGCTTTCGGGAATATTAATGTTAATGATATTGAACGTAAGCCTGGTACATCACATTTCGTTAAAGCAACTGATATTCATCAAATCATTCATCTTTCTACTGGCCATTGCGTTACGATGATGATTCCGCAATCGGGCCACATCAGATCTACCTGCTTTTATCGTTTCCTTGAAGGGAAAGCTTATCGCAGGCTCTGGAATAAGCGCAAATTTATGCCAGTTCTCCAGGCTGATTTGGATTCAATATAGGTTCTGTAAGCAAATTAAGAGAGGAGATGGGTAGCTTTATTTTTGAGCTTCCGAAGGTTAGTAAGTTTCTGCTAATGTGATGCTATAATTAAAATAGCCCGTTGGCAAATCTATTAAAACCGTAACACAACGGAGTTATTCTAGCGATCGTAATTCCACTCTTTCAGACTATCTTTTTGACACCATTAATTTGTAAAGATTTTTTGCCCGCTCTTTGCCGCGGAGGCATGGCAATTTTTCACGGCTAATATTGTTTTTAGCGGTGTTCAAGAATGCTGCGCATTTTGGAGTGCCAACGTACCCAAAACGCTTTATCAATCCAACTAGGGGCTTTTTACACCATCCCCCACACATCAAAAAAAAGCGGCACTTCGTTTTGTGTTCAATTCTTTTTAGCTTCGAACCTGCATTTATGGAACACAAAACCACTGCGTTTAAGGTTTGTTGGTACTATATATACTGTTGTATAACTGTTTTTTTTGATTTTTCCAGCCCTAGGGATTGATGGTACTCTTCGGTAAAGCCTATGCTTTATTAAAGTTAGCTAGCAAATGCATAGAAAACCAAGCTTAGAAAATGTGTCCACAAAATAGTCTTTCGGATGGAAGGTTGCAGACAGCGGTGTTAAAATCTACTCATATTAACGAATTCAGGTGATGAACACATATTAGGCACCTAAAGGCCGTTTGTGCTTACGATTCTAGCTTTGTCCACTGAAAAAACTGGTCATCACAGACAGCGCGTTTTTACTATGCATCCTTTCACCGTTTTCAAGAGATTCCTTCGCTTTTAAAGCCGCTCTTTTTCGCATTTCAGTTTCATAAATGGAAATTGCTTCCTGGAGATTTTTATGTTTGTCTGATAATAGCATTTTGCTCAATTCCAGGGCATCAAGCATGGCCATGTTTGCACCTTCTCCTGCAAATGGAGGCATAAGGTGTGCCGCATCGCCAATAATGGTCAGATTGGACATGGTTTTCCAACTTTGGTCTAGCGGCATACAATTGATAGGTCTTGGAATATAAGGTATAGCTACATTTTCAAACAACTCCTGCCAGATCTCGTTCCATTCGCCATATGCTGTTTTAAACCATTTAAGTATTTCTAATTTGTTGGAAAAATCCAGGCCACTTTTTGCAGCCCAATTTTCTTCAGCTTTAAAACTTGCATAAAAACCAATCTCTCCATTCGATTTTTGTCCAATCAGAATATTTTTCTGATTTCCAAATGCCATTATTTTTCCTCCACAAAGAATAGCCGAAATCTTTGGCGCTTTTTTTTCAGCATCATAGATGTTGCCTTCAAGCATAGTGATGCCTGAATAAAAGGGTTTTATATCGGTCAGGTAAGGTCGGATCTTCGAATTTGCACCGTCTGAACCAATCACTATATCTGCGTATTCACTTCTGCCATCTTTAAAGTTTAACAACCAACCCTCGCCCTGTCTTTCCATGGCTAAAAATTGACTGTTCCAAATTAAATTTTCAGCAGCTAATGAATCAATCAGTATTTTGCGGAGTACACCACGGTCAATTTCAGGGCGAAAATGCTCATCTCCAAAAGCTTCCGTTTGTTTGTTCTCATGGTCGCTAAAAACAATGTCTGCCTGTTCATTCGTAATGGTAGTCTTATCGGCACCAATCATATAGCTGTTCCTGAATTCATCTAGGAGATTGGCTTCCCGCAATGCAGCAAGCCCCGAATGCTCGTGTAAATCTAAAGGAGATCCCTGTACCCTTGCATTTCTATCTATATCTCTTTCGTACACTTTTACATTAACGTTTTTTTGTTGTAAAAGTCTTGCTAAGGTAAGTCCGCCCGGGCCTCCACCTACAATGGCTATTTTTTTATTTTCTAACAGCATAAATTGTTATTTATACTGCAAAACTACTCTTTCTTGTAAACCAGGAATTGTAAAAATCGGTCGTTTTTGTTTTTGTGAAGTTCTTTTGGTGAGACTCCTGCAAACTGTTTGATTTCTTTGATGAAATGTGACTGGTCGGTAAAATTAAGTTTTGGATAAAGTTCGCCCTTTTTAATGTGAGGAAGCGATGCCTGAAAACGGAGTATTTTGCAATATGATTTTAAGGAAAGCCCAAACTGCAGTTTAAAATAACGGTTGATTTGCCTTTGGCTCCAGAATACTTTTTGAGCAAGCTCGCTGATGGAGATCTCGCCATTTGAAGCAAATATGAAATGAAACAACTTTCTTTTGCGTTCATCTATTTTTTCAGGTAAAAAGGAATGGATCTTTTCTGTCATCTTTTTGCAGAATCCCTCAAAATTGTCCAGGTCATGAATACTAAAATTCCAGAAATCCGATGGTAATAATTTCCCTGTATCAATAAGCTCAGCGATGGCAAAGGAGAACAAATATTCTATTGCTAATGGATGAAAGCTTACCGAGTAAAAGTTATTAACTTCCACATTAGCGTATTTAGGCTTGGTTTCCAGTCCGAGCAAGGCAATTTGAAGATTATCATCATCGATTTTGGAGAATATCAGATCGATTTTTCCGTTGGGAATGATTACAGCCTGCTGTTGATTTGAAAAATTTTGGAGAGAAGAGAAGCAATATACAAAATCGCTGAGCGACTGATCAGGATAGCTAAGTTGAAATTGTAAAGCGTCATTCATGAGGTCTACGAAAAAGTGATTTAAATGTAAATATTCAGAATTAAATCAGTGCGAATGTATACATTTTCGAAAAGATGCTTTTTGTTATTCTGTTTGTTGGGGTTTAGAGGAGTACCCTTATAAAGAATTTCAGTTACCAGATGAGTTAAAGCATATCTTTGTTTTAAGACTATTTTAATGTCATCTTATGATCGTTCTGATTCACTGATGATGTTGATTCCTAGCTTGTCTATATTGCTATGTTTTTTTATTTGTCTGCCAAACCAAATTCCAACTAAAAGTGTGGGTAAAAGTCCAATTGAGAAAATCCAAAATGCGGGTTTTAAAATGTAGTCTGCAAATGGATCGTCATTTGTACCTAATTCTTTAATCCCTTCCTGAAAAAATCCTGTACAACTTGATAGAAATGCAGTTGTGATTAAGATTGCCATTCCACATAAGATACCTGTCAAAACATAATTTCGCTTCTTAATTAAAATGGCTACCCCAGAAAGTTGGCCAAAAAAGTGCCCACTGAATAACATAATGATTATTCCAATTAAGATGTTCATGTTGTAACGAAAAGACGTGAACCATAGAAAACCATTAACAATTCCATTATGAGATGAAGTTGAAGTCATTATCAGTTGTGCAATTAAAATTCCAAGCCCGACAGCGATTAAACCCTGTCTGCTGCCAATTTTTTTAGCTTCAAATTCTGTCATGAGGCTTTCTTCGTTTATTTAGATTTTTATTATTCTGTTAACCTATCTTTTTAATAATGAAATTTAAGCTGAATTAGTGTTCATCATTACTCTCATTATGGTAAAAAAAGCGGGCTTTGTCGTTTTCAAAATTCAAGATGAGCGTGTTGGTCAATAAATCAGTTTATTAAATTGACTTACCGAATCATTTTTCTTAACAATTTGAAATCATGAAGGTTTTAGTTTATTAGAGACAGAAAAAGCCTGAAATCTTTGATTTCAGGCTTTTAATTTTATTCTGCGGAGAGTGGGGGATTCGAACCCGCGGACCCTTTAACAAGTCAACAGTTTTCAAGACTGCCGCAATCGACCACTCTGCCAACTCTCCGCTGCAAAAGTACAAAGTTGATCGTAATCTGCAAATGATTTTAACTATAATATTTAATAAAAAACATTACCGCTTGTTAACCATTTAGTTAGCGTTTGATTTTTAAAGAAAAATCAGTCAAAATCTGCAAAATATAGCGGTTTCATTCGTTTTTCAGGATGATTCAGGTCCTATTCAGCGTCAATTATTGAGGAACGGCTTGCGTTTTGTCAACCGCCAGCACTCCATTTCCTTCTATAATAAAACAAATTAGTCCGATTAATACCAGCGATGAAAACCAGAATTCTGAATAAGGCTTAAATATACCAGCTGAGATATTGATAAAAAAGACTGCTCCAATTAATATGGGCAGATTGACCAGACAAAATAATCTGGTATGTGTGCCCAGTGCAATAGCAACGCCACCAATTATGTGAACTAAAATAATAAAGTGGGCCGCCAGGCTGATGCTAAATGCCGTACCCAGCATAGCGCCTCGCATTAAATGGTTAAAGGCTTCCATATTGATGTAAAAATCAACTCCCTTCCAGATGAGAATGATGCCTAACAATATTCTGAAATAATCAATCCATTGGGGATGATGCTGATCTCCCCAGTTTTCAATTTTCTTGAGTACTTTCATGATTTATATATTTGGTATTACCAATTTACAGAAAGTAGATATTAAAAGCAAAGTTTATATTGTTTATTTCCAGTCATTTAAATACAATCCAGATCTAAAATTTTAGGCCCATTAGTTGTTAAATATCAGCTTTGTAGTAAGCGAGAAAATTAAAGAGTTGTACCGGGCTCAATTTCATATGGAATTTTATTTCTCTCGAAAATTCTTGTTTTTTCAGTACCTTCTGTGCTGATCCGGTTACCTATCCTTCTGATCCAGTTGCCCTCTCTTAAACCAATTACTTTAATGTTGTTTTGGGTTAAGAATTCCATAATTCTTGTTTCTCTTGTTTCGCCATTATGTTTCAAATCAGGATTTGGATCCAGGTAATGAGGATTGATGTTAAAGGGAACCAATCCCATGCAGTTAAAGGAAGGCGGATAAACGATAGGCATATCATTTGTGGTTTTCATATTGAGCCCACCTATATTGCTTCCTGCGCTGCAGCCCAAATAGGCTTTGCCATTTTCTACATTATTTTTTAAAACCTCCATCAAACCATTTTCATGGAGCGTTTTAACCAGTAGAAATGTATTCCCGCCACCGGTAAAATAGCCTTTGGCTTCTTGAATGGCCTTGGGCTGATCATCAAATTCGTGCAGTCCGCGAACCTTAATCTGAAGTTCAGCAAAAAAAGCTTTGGCTTTATCTGTGTATTCATCACAGGAAATACCGCCTGGTCTGGCAAATGGAATAAAGATAATTTCTTCAATACCCTCAAAGAGACTAACAATCTCTTTTTTGAGATAAGTGAGGTAGGTACCACCAAAAAGGGTAGAAGTAGAGGCAAGAATAATATTCATTATATTTTGAATTTGAAAAATGCGTTATTCATTTATACTTTACTTCTCATCCGGCTGAGTGTTTCAAGGCGCATACCGATAAAGGATGCAATATATTTCAGCGGGATCCTGTTCATTAGGTGCGGATAAGAAACTAATAATCTTTGGTAGCGTTTCAGCGCTGTAGGTAATCTGCCAATAAAAGCCCTTTCAGATGCGCCTTTAATATAGATTTCGGTCATTTTTCTACCCACGTAATTGGCCACAGGATATTGCTCATACAGCAGCTTAGTCATGCTATTTGGAACGGCAATGGCCACTACGTTTTCGATTGTCTCTATATATTCATCAGTAGTTACATCTTCCCATAAGTTTCTGATGGTGCCTGCAAGCTCATTTTCAGCTGCAATCCAGGTGGTGATTTTCTTGCTGCCCATTTTTATATAACCGTGAACAGCACCCTGCAGAATCAGGTAAATGTATCTATTTCGCTTTAAAGGCGATGCGATGTGTTTATTCTTTGCGAAATTAACAGGAAAAGTTTGGTCATTAATTACATCCTCAATTTCTGGAGTAAGGTGATGAAAAGATTTAAAAACGTCAATTAATGGTGATTGTCCGCCAAAGGCGTTCCACTTTTGATCACCATAAATATTCTCAATGTTCATCGGGAAAAATTTGAATAAAATTTACAATTATAAATATAAAAAAAGCAAATTGTAAGCGTTTAACTAAAAAAAAATGATGTGCTTTCAATTGGATAATTGATCATCATATTGGGTTTTAACTCCTTAAGGCCTATTTTGAATAGTGTACTAATAAAAAATATCCAGATTAAATATGTTAACAAATTCTATAGGAATGAACAGCTACGTTTATATAAATGTTTGAGTATATTTGCTAATTAATTTAGTAATAAATGTCTGAAAATGTTAACATTACCTCAAAAGGTATTCAAAAGGTACTTCGAAATTATAATGAAAAACAAGCGATAGCCGAATACATTTGGAATGGTTTTGATGCCAATGCTGATGTCATCAAGATTGATTATGTATCCAATGAACTTGGACGGTTGGATAGTCTTCAAATTACAGATAATGGCTACGGTATTAATTTTGACAGGTTGAAACAGAAATTTGACCCATTTTTTGAATCCGAAAAAGCCATTCAGATTGTTGCGCCTAAACATACTTCCAAAATGCATGGGCGGAATGGCGTTGGCCGACTTACCTTTTTTACTTTCGCCCATAACGCCAACTGGAATACGACTTATCAGGATGAAAAAGGCCTCCGCCGCGGAACGATACAAATTAACACCGGCGGATTAAATAGTTACGAAGCTGTTGAAGAAGTGGCTACTGAAAACCATACCGGAACTGTGGTGACTTTCACCAATCTCCGCATCAGTGAAATGGATTTTGAACAAGGTGTTGTGCCCTTTCTAACTAACGAATTTTGTTGGTTTATCGAACTGAACAAACACAAAAAAATGCAGGTGTTTGTTAATGGAAAGGCACTTGATTTTTCGGCGAACATTAAAAGTTTAGAAGAATTTGAACTGCTATATGCTGATACCGGCTTCAAGTTCAAAGTAAAATATGTGCACTGGAAAGAGAGTCTGCATAAAGAGCTATCTAAATATTATTTCCTGGCTGGAGGCGAAGAGATTTACAAAGATTATACTACTTTGAATAAAAAGAGCGATGATTATTTCCACAGCGTTTACATAGATAGCGACTTCTTCAGGGATTTCGATTTCAAGAGTTTTGAAAATGAAGGTCAGGTGGCTTTATTTGGTGCCGCTAAATCTGCACCTGAATACCGTTTCCTGATAAAAGAGCTTAACGAATACCTTAAAAACAAGCGTAAACCTTTCTTAAGGGAATATGCTGATCGCTTAATTGATACTTTAGAGCAGGATGGCGTTTTCCCCCGGTACGTAACCGAGCGGGATCGCGATGTTTCTAAAACAAAGTTGATTGGGCTGATTAAGGTATTGTATGAAGTAGAACCAAAGTTATTTAGCAGCCTAAGCATCGATCAAAAGAAAATGCTTGTTCGTTTGCTCGATCTCTCGCTGAGAACTAATGAAAAAGATGGGATTTTTAATTTGCTGAGTGAAATTGTGCAACTCGAAGAAGAGGATCAGCATGATTTAAGAGAAGCTTTGGGGTTTAAGTCTCCAGTCGTGAGTCTGTAGTCATGAGTCCATGGCGTAAACAGGCTCAAGTGAATTTATTTTAACAAAGAAACTTATTTGAGTTTGGAGACCAGTGCGTAATAGACTAACGACTATGGACTAAGAAACTGTCTAAATGCATGAATGAAGATCAACTTGCGAAGTTTTGTTGGCCTTTGTTGTGGGAAATATTTCGAAAGTTTTAAGGTACTCTCATCAAAACTTACGAAATTCTTCCGCGCTCAGGCCTTGGAAATTTCGTAAGTTGATAAATTATAATTTTTAGACAGCTTCTAAGGACTTCCGACTTTACATGGTTTTCATGAAGAACTTATTTGAGTTTGGAGTCCAAAGGCGTAAATAGACTAACGACTATGGACTAGGGACTTCCGACTTTATAGGGTTTTCCTAAGGAAATTTATTTGAGTCGAGTCTTGTAGTCAGGAGTCCAGAGTGCAATAAATCAGGAATCAACCATCAACGAAAAACGATCAACAACAAACGATCAACAACTCCTGACTAAAAAAACAACATACCTGTGTACTTCAACATCGCTCTTAAATGTTTCAGTGCAATGGTTAACTGGTTTTCTACTGTTCTCTTCGAAATACCAAGTTTTTCGGCAATTTCCGTAATGCTTAAATGTTGCTGTCTGCTTAATAGGTAAATCTCACGGCAGCGGCTTGGTAATTCTTCGAGTGAAATTTTTACTTTCTGATCTAGTTCTGCAAGAAGTATTTTTTCTTCTCCGGTATTACACACAGTGGGGTGATCAGAAATCTGGCCTTCACCGTCTTGCGCATAGCTTTCTACATATTTTAATGGAATTGCTTTTTTTTGTTGACTTTTTCTGATGCCATGGTAGCTGGCAGAAGTAACCACATAACTTCTAAAGGAAGAAATGCTTAAGCTATGACGCTTATTCCAGATATTCAGAAAAATATCGTGTGCAATTTCCAGGGCAAGCTCTTCATCTTTAACGTAACGGAACGAGACGGCATAAACCCGCAACCAATGACGCTCGAAAAGTAAATTAAAGGCCTTTTCATCATTGTAAAGAATACGGTTGAGTAGTTCCAGATCGCTATAATCGCTGTTTGGCATATGCTTATTTATAATAAAGCTATGGTTTAAAAACTGAAATTAAAAATGTCATTATAACTGCATAAGGTATTATTTATTTTTTTATGTGTGTGCCTAATCTTAATTGTATCTATATCTATAACAAGCTATCCTAACCAAATATTCAAACATCAGGGAAATGACAGAAACCCAATATTTTAATCTTTGTGAAAAGTACCTGAAGGGTTTATGTTCTCCTGAAGAAGAAAATATGCTCCATACTTATCAAAAGGAAAATGGTTTGCTCGATCTAACGCTATCTGCGGATGAGGTACAAAGACTTCGTGAAAAATTAAGCATCAGGCTTAATCAAAGTATCAGGACACAAAAGGGAAAAAAGTTTAACATTGCCTGGCTAAACTGGAAAATAGTTGCGCCCATTGCTGCCATGCTTTTATTAACCATTTATCTTGCTGTCCATCTTTTTCAATCTGATAAACAAAAGCCTGTTTTATCTGCAAAAGTAAAGGCATTAAATGAAGTACAGGATATTGTTGCGGGTTCTGCCAATGCTGTGCTAACGTTATCAACAGGTGAGAGTATTAAGCTTGATGGTTCCAAAAATGGTGTGATTAATACAGGAAACAGTACCAGTATTTCCAAATCAGGAAATGGGTTGGTGGTTTCTGCCAATAGAAAGGGCAATCTGCCAAAGAATGAACTTTTAAATAAAATTACCATTCCGAGAGGTGGGAAATATAATATTATGTTGCCAGATGGAACAAGGGTTTGGTTAAACTCTTCCTCTTCATTAAGCTTTCCTAATACCTTCGAGGGGGCAGATCGTAAAGTAATGTTAACTGGTGAAGCTTATTTTGAAGTAGCCCGTAACAAGCAAAAACCTTTTAAAGTAAATGTTGCCGGTAAGCAAGAGGTAGAAGTTTTGGGTACACATTTTAATATCAGTGCTTTCGAAGAAGATCAAAATATTACCACTACCTTATTGGAAGGCTCGGTAAAAGTGAACACCAGCAAGTTTCAAACACTGATTAAACCAGGGGAGATGGCGGTTAACAACTTAAGGACTAAACCCCGAATTGTTCAGGCAGATCTGGATGAAGTAATGGCCTGGAAGAATGATATGTTCATTTTCAACAATGAAAACATTACCTCCATCATGAAAAAGATTTCCAGGTGGTACGATGTAGATGTAACTTACGAGGGAGATATGACGGCACTTAATTTCGAGGGTAATTATTCCCGATCTAAGGGACTGAAAAGTTTACTTAAAAATATTTCGCTTACCGATAAGGTACGCTTTGTGATAGTAGAAAGGAGGATTACTGTTATAGCAAAATAAATATACTCCAAAAGAAAATCCAAAAACCGGAAGTGTTGAGACCACTCCCGGAATTGATTAGCCATCAGCTAATCTGGATGTTATTAATCAATCAAACAACTAATTAATCCTAACCAAATGTATAAATTTTTTACTGCACTTCTGTGCGGGGATACCCCTTGCTATACGCAAAAAATTCTTCGAGTTATGAGACTTACCGTCATGTTAATAATGGTTGCTGTTTTACAAGTGAATGCCGGCAGTTTTGCCCAGCAGGTAAGCATCAATGTGAAAGACGCTCCGGTACGGGAAGTGCTTAGTCAGCTAACAAAACAAACCGGCTATAACTTTATCTGCGATGCCAACATTATTAACAGCATCTCACGAGTTACCATTAAAGTTAAAAACACGCCGCTTCAAAAGGTACTTGAGGCTTGTTTTGCTACTCAGCCGGTAGAGTTGCTTTTTGGCGATAATGCCACCATCGTGATTAAAAGAAAGGTTCAGTCTATTCAACCAGCGGCTCAGGTTATTTCAGTTTCCGGAAAAATTACGGATACCAAAGGCCTTGGTTTGCCGGGCGTAAGCATATTGGTAAAGGGAACAAAAACTGGCGTGGTATCTGATATTAATGGCAATTATGCTATTAAGGTACCAGATCAAAAAACTGTTTTGGTGTTCTCTTTTATCGGCATGGTGAGTCAGGAAGTGAGCGTAAGCGATAGAACTGTAATTAACATTGTGCTGGCAGATACACCACAATCGCTTGGCGACGTGGTAGTGGTGGGTTACGGAACCCAGTCGCGTACCACTGTTACCTCTTCTATTACTAAGGTAGAAGGTAAAAACATCGGTAACCAGCCGGTAAGTACACCAGGTGAGGCCCTTGCAGGTTTAGCTGCTGGTGTTCAGGTACAATCAGATCAGGGAGGTAAGCCAGGAGCTGCACCTACCATCAGGGTACGAGGCGTTAGTTCATTAAGTTCATCAAATGATCCTTTATATGTGGTGGATGGTTATCCCCTGGAAACAGCCGCCAATTTCAATCTGATTAATCCAAGTGATATCGAATCTATTGAGGTGCTTAAAGATGCTGCATCTGCAGCTATTTATGGTTCAAGAGCGGCCAATGGCGTAGTGTTAGTAACTACTAAACGAGGTAAAGCGGGTAAAACGGTATTTTCTGTATCAGCATACACCGGTATTCAGGAAGTGAATAAATACATCAGTGTGTTGAGTAAAGACCAGTATGTGCAGCAGGTAAAGGCCTTAAGCCGGATTAAAAACCTGCAGTATCCAAGTATTTTGGATGGTGATATCTCCAACCTTCCGGATGTAGACTGGCAAAAAGAAATTTTCAGAACAGCACCAATCAGCAGTTTTGAATTTAATGCTTCTGGTGGGAGCGAAAAGGTACGCTTTAGTGCTTCCGCAGGGATTTTTAAACAAAAAGGGGTGTTAATCGGCACGGAATATACCCGTTACAATACGCGGATTAACCTAGATGCTGACATTGTAAAAAATGTAAAGTTTGGTTTTTCAATCTCTCCTTCATTTTCAGAGCAATTCAGACAGCCATCTTCTGGTCAGGCAAGTGGTGCAGGTGCAAATCCAAACGATTATATTATCGGCGTACCTGGCTTGCTGGCAGATTTAAACCTGCCTAGTCCGCTTAACCAGGCTTTAACTTTTCAGCCCATAGTACCTGTGTACAGGGCCAATGGCGATTTTGCACAGCCCTATGATCGTGATTTGAATTATAACTTATCACCAACAGCGGTGTTTTCGGCCTCAAATTTTTATAATCCGGTGGGGATTCTGGGCCAATCCATCAATCGTTCCAGAGCATTCAGAACATTGAGCAATGCATTTCTGGAATATGCCCCTATTCCGGGATTAAAATTGAAAACCTATATCGGTGCTACTTTAGAGAATGAGCAGGTTCATGGCTATGTACCAGGGTCTATGGCTTATAGTTCTGCACCAACAGCTTCTGCAACCAGCCCACAACTGGCAGGGATTTTTGCTTCAGATAATGTGCGCAATAGTTTTGACTGGGTTTGGGAAAATACCGCCAATTACGATAAGCAGATTGGTAAACACCACTTCAACTTACTGGGCTTATTCTCTGCACAGAAATATGATTCGCAGATCAACTATACAGCAGGCTTGCCCGGAACCTTCATTACCACTTCAGTTCAAAGTCCGCTAGCCTCACCCAATACGGTTGGTACTGAACTTTTTGATGCCAATACTTTTGTTTCTTATGCAGGTAGGTTTACTTATGATTATGATAAGAAATACCTGTTTACGGCGGCTGTACGTCAGGATGGTTCATCCCGCTTCGGTTTAAATAATAAATACGCTGTGTTCCCTTCATTCTCACTGGGCTGGCGTTTGGCTGAAGAACCCTTTTTAAAAGCATCACTTCTAAAAATTGGAATTAATGAGCTTAAGCTAAGAGGTGGTTATGGCCGCACAGGTAATGCCAACATCGGGAGTTTTACTTATATAAATGCTATTGCCCTAAACCGAAATTATGCTTCTGGCAGCAATCGTATTTTTGGAACCCAGCAAACTGGTTTCGCCAACCCAGACCTTACCTGGGAGAAAAATGATCAAACCAGTATAGGTACAGATATTGGTTTATTGCAAAACAAAATTGTATTGACCTTTGATTATTTCATTAGAAATTCTAACGGAATGTTGCTGAACAAAGCTTTGCCATTGGATGTGGGTTATACAACCTCTTACCAGGCCAACTTAGGTAAGCTGCAAAACAAAGGATTTGAGTTTACCGCTAATACCAATTTCAAATTGGGAGCAGTAACCTGGAATGCAAATGCAAACTTCTCTACCTATAAAACGAAAGTGTTAGATCTTGGCGGACCGAGTGCCTTACCAGCAGTAAGGGCAATTAATGGATGGAATAACGTTTATCAGGTTCAGGTGGGGCAGCCATTGGGTATTATGTATGGTTATGAAATTGTTGGTGTATTCAGAAATGCTGCAGATCTGGCCAATAATCCAAAAGTTACCTCTGGGAACAACATTGGCGATTCTATGATTAAAGATCAAAACGGAGATGGTGTGATTGATGTAAAAGATATGACGGCACTGGGGCACGGTTTGCCAGATTTTACTTACGGATTAACCAATTCATTCCAATACAAAAATTTTGATTTAAGTATTTTGGTGCAAGGGGTGCAGGGCGTAAATATCATTAATGGAAATAACCGCCAAACCATTACTGGAAACCATAATCAGAACTCTTTAAGTAAATACTTTAATAATTATTTTGATCCGGCTGATCCCGGCAGAGATGTGCTATACCCAAGTCCGGTTTCTACGGGGGCACTTCCAGGGCCGGCGTTGTCTAGCTTAGCAGTAGAGAATGGCTCTTACTTAAGGGTAAGGAATATTACGCTGGGTTACCGGTTAAGTGAAAGTTTGCTAAAAAAGATTTCTATTCAATCGGCCAGATTTTACGTAACGGCTCAGAATCCATTTCTGATCACAAAATACTCAGGTTATAATCCTGAAGCCAATGTAATGGGTGGAGACCCTACTACACCTGGCGTAGACCAGGGAACTTACCCAACAGCCCGTACCATTATATTCGGTATTAATTTTGGATTTTAAATACTTAAAGATTAAAAGATCATGAAAAATAAAAAAATAGTGGTGTACAGTATCTTGATGCTTATTTTAAGTATGGAGATTACTTCCTGTAAAAAATCATTTGTTGAACTCACGCCAAGGGGCATTATTCCGGTAAGTACTTTTTATAACACAGAAATTGATATCAGATCGGCATTAACTGGCGCATATAGCAGCCTCCGGCCAATTTATAATGAGCAATATGGTTTTGGAGAATTGCCTTCGGATAATAGCCAGACTTATGGTGAGAGCGAGGTATTATATGGAGAGCAGGATAAGTTAACGTGGACACCAGCCTCTACTAATTTGCAAAGTGCCTGGGCCAGATTTTATGCAACCATTGCTTATGCGAACATTGTGCTAGATCATGTGAACACACCTCCTATGCCAACTGCTAACCGGAATGGTTATATCGGGCAGGCTAAGTTTCTCCGGGCCTTAATGTATTTTAACCTGGTGAGAATGTTTGGTGGTGTCCCTTTGGTGTTAAACGAAATCACAAGCGAATCACAGGCTTATACCTATAACCGCGCTACTGCAACTGCTGTTTATGCACAGATTGAAAAAGATTTAACTGAAGCTGCGGCCGTGTTACCTGCGAGCTATACCGGAACTGATATAGGCCGTGCAACCAGTATTGCTGCCAATGCACTTTTAGGCAAGGTTTACATGTTTCAGAATAAGTTTACAGCGGCAGAAAATATTTTAGCAACCGTATCGGCTACGGCAGGTTCCTTGCTGCCATATGATCAGATTTTCGGTTTAGGCAAAGACAATAACAGAGATATTATTTTTGCTGTTCAATATCTTGGTGGTGGTTTTGGAGAAGGCAATACCTTTGCGAGGAGTTTTGTTCCACAACCTTCAGGCACAACCATTTCAGCCGTTACCGGAAACAGCAATAACAGTGGTACGCTGGATCTGTACAGCTCCTTTGAGCCAGGAGACAACCGTTTAAATACAGCCATTGGCGTTTACAGTTCTGGTACTTTGGTTTATTATTATGCTAAAAAGTTTATTTACCAAAGTGTTGGGGCCAATAGTGAAGGCGATAATGACTGGCCGGTTTTACGCTATAGTGATATTGTATTGCTTTATGCTGAAGCATTAAATGAGAATGGCAAAACTACTCAGGCCTTAACGCAGCTTAACCAGATCAGAACCCGTTCTAACCTGGGGCCAAAATCGGGCTTATCTCAGGCTGATGCCAGAACAGCTATCCGTCATGAAAGGAGAATTGAACTTTGTTTTGAAGGAGAACGGTGGTTTGATCTCATCAGATGGGGGATTTTTGTGCAGGTAATGCAGGCACATAAAACTAATTTTGTACCAGCAAACGGACAGATTGGAAATGTGACGGCTAACCTGGCCCTATATCCGATCCCAACGAGGGAGATTCAGCTTAATCCACAGTTGACGCAAAATCCGGGGTATTAAATGCTAACTGGCGTTGCTAACTAGCTGAAATGATAATACACCAACATAAAAAATGCCGGTATCTCATCGATACCGGCATTTTTTATCGTATTCGTTATTAGTTACGAATATCGCCTTTTACTTTATTAGCGGTTCTTTGTCCAGGTAAATAAACTTGGAAACCAAAAGAAAGGTTTAAGCTGTTCTGAGCTGTAGTATTACCAAATCCAACTAAACCATTGTATTTTAACAAGGTTTCTAAACCAATGTTTGGTGTAATGAAATAAGCAAAACCAGGACCAACGCTTAAGTTTAAGCCATTTGTATTAGCACCACCTTTGCTCACACTAGTACCACCAATACCAACTGTTGCCTCTGCAAAGAAACGCCCGTGGTTTAATACTTCAACGTCTTTACCAGCATAATAACGGCCTAATGCACCTACACCATAATTAGTTGTAGTTGGTGCATTTTTTGTAGTGCTTAAACCAAAGTTTACATATCCACCCAATGCCAGGTTATCCTGGATAAACCAAGCTGCTTTAGGTGTAATGTCTACACTGAAAACTTTAGGATCATCCAAACCTAAATTGATATTAGCCAGGTTTCCCCCAACCATTACATTGCCTTTTTGAATTTGTGCCTGAGCAACACCCATAAATAATGCTACTGAGAATAAACTTGAGATAAAAATTTTTTTCATGATAAATGATTTAATAATAAATATAATAACCGAGATTATTTTCGATTTAAAGAGCCAACAGATATAATTAAATAATGTTTAAATTATTTTATTTTATATTGATGCTCAGTATTTTATGTTTTATTTAAGATGAGAATAGTTTTGAAATTGTTAAAGGGGTATTCATCAAACATGTTCCGCTCGGAAATGATTTGGTGCATTAGTCTTTATAATGAGTTAATATGGAGTGAATATTAGCTCACTAGCTTTGCTGCACCAAACTAAAAGTATTGAGCGATCTATTAATTGCATCATTAAAAAACGATGATCCTTTCGCAATGGAGCAAATATTCCAGGTCCATTGGGAAAAGGTATTTGATTTAGCTTTTAAAAAGCTGGGCGATGAAACACTTGCGCAAGATATGACGCAGGAAATTTTCATCTCTTTATGGGAAAAACGTAAAAAACTTGATTTAACAGGTAATCTCTCAGGCTATTTATATGGGGCTGTAAAAAATAGGGTTATCGATTATTACAGATCCATTTCTATTAAAGATGGTCATCAGGCAGAGTATGCCATGCTGATGGATCAAAAAAGGGAAATTGCTCCTGATGAACATTTAATCTTTCAGGATACTGCAAAAGAAGTGGAGGCTGTAATGCAACTCTTGCCAGAGCGGATGCGTCTGGTGATTTCGATGAGCAGGGAACAGGATAAAACAGTTAAGGAAATTGCAGCTGAACTTAATGTTTCTGTGCAGACGGTAAAAAACCAGATTACCTCAGCGATGAAAATACTTCGGGATAACTTATCCTATTTGTTGCTCATCGTATTTTTCTGGCTTTAATTCACTCCAGTCCTGATTTTTCTTCATTTTTTTAGCCTTAACCATAACTTAACTTACTGATAACATTTTTGGTTAGTACCCTTTTCCTTTTGAAACGACATCTATACAAATGAGCGAAGAAAAGGCAAAACAGCTGTTGGCGAAATATTTGGACGGTGCGGCAAGTCCTGAAGAATGTGATCAGGTAACGGAATGGTATGATGCCTTAGGTACTGATCAAAAGGCACTAACAGCTGAGCGAAAATCAGCCATTAGCCAAGCGATGTTTCAAAATCTACAATTGGCTATCGCTGATCAAAAGGCGAGGAAACCTTTCTTTTTGGAACACTGGATTAAAATTGCTGCCGCCCTTGTAATTGTTGCATCTGTTACTTTCTGGCTTTGGCAACAGCATACAGGGTATGAAATCCACAACACCCAAATTACGACCACTACCCAGGCTGGAGAACGAAAAGAAATTATACTAAGCGATGGTTCGGAAATTACTTTAGCCCCTTTAGCCAAAATCACTTACCCTGAAAAATTCCAAGCCAATTCTCGTGAGGTATCTATTATAGAAGGAGAAGCATTTTTCTCCATTGCGCATGATGAGAAAAGGCCTTTCCATGTGAAGCTTCCTAACCATTTAAATGTTGCTGTATTAGGAACTTCATTTCTCATCCGTGCCTATCACAAAAGGAAAGAAGTGGAAGTTGCTGTTTCTACAGGTAAAGTGGCTATTAAAAATGAGGATAAACTACTGGGAACGCTAACCAGAAATCAAAAACTTTTATTTAATAAGGTAACTGGTAAATCTATTCTTAATGTTGTTCGTGATATGCGCCCTGTTGAAATCAATTTCAATGGAGCCACACTAATGCAGGTTGTCCGGCGGATGGAATACCTCTATAACATTAAGATTCAGCTGCATCAAACTTCCTTAGTGAGCTTAAAAACAACAGCAGCATTTAACAGTGCACAGCGACCTGAAGAAATTCTCGACATCATTTGCTCATTGCACCATCTCAAATTCAGTTCAGATCAAAATCACCAAACATTTAAAATCTATCAATAATGTACAATTAAATCATTCATAAACTATCTGTTACATTCAACAGACTTATTCAATACTCTTTAATTTTTATAAGCAAACAAACAAATGAAAACAACCTCGTCCAGGAGGACCTTATCTCTTTATCAGATCATGAAATATTCATGCTTAACATTTTCAATCATCTGCATATTCTGCAGCTCACTTTTGGCTTCGCCCGGCATGGCCCAGCGATTGGCCAAAAGTAAAGTAAACATTAAGATCAGCAAAGGCCGTAAACTCAATGAAATTGTTCGTGAAATCGAAAGCATTTCAGGTTTAAGCTTTGTTTACAATCCTGATCTTCTTCAAAAATCAAACACCCAGCTCAGCGGCGATTTCCAAATGGAGCCTGTACGTTCTTTGCTGGATAAGTTAGGGCTAAGCGTAGAAGAAAAGGGCAACTACGTGATTCTAAATAATGCTACTTTCAATAAACCCGACCGGATTGTAACAGGTGTGGTGAAAGATTCAACCGGGTTGGTTTTACCGGGTGTATCCGTTAAAGTAGTGGGCACCCAGAGTGGCACTACTACTGATGCAAATGGTGCATACCGGATTGAGGTAGGTGCGCAAACGATACTTTCCTTCTCCATGATCGGTTACCGCACCAAAGAGGTAACAGTAGGTGATAACCTTTCTATTAACATTACACTAAGTGAGGAAAGATCAACCTTGGCAGATGTGGTGGTGGTAGGTTACGGAACCCAAAAAAAAGAGACCTTAACCGGTGCAGTGAGTTTGGTTTCACTGGATAAACTGTCATCAAGATCTGTAAATAGTGTTGGCGAAGTATTGGCTGGAAAATCGCCAGGGGTAATTGTAACCAATGAAGGTGGCGATCCGACTTCATCGCCCAGAATCAATATCAGAGGAGCAGGTGGGATTAATGGAGAAAGTGTTCTTTACGTCATTGATGGATCTATCTTTCTTGGTACACCAAATCTGAATCCAAATGATATCGAATCAATCTCTGTCTTGAAAGATGCATCTGCTGCCATTTATGGTGCGCGTGCTTCTGGCGGTGTGGTTTTAATTACCACTAAAAAAGGTAAAAAAGGTAAAATGCAGATTAGCTTTGATGCCAAAGTTGGAGCACAAAATGCCTGGAAAAAACTAGAGACTTTAAATGCTCAACAACGTGCAGAGGTAGCCGCAACTGCAGCTAAAAATGGCGGAACTGCCATTTTGCCAGCATTTGATCTTACTAAATATCCTGATGGACAAACTACCAGAACCAACTGGATGGATGAGGTGTTCAGAAATGCCTTGCTTCAGGATTATAATGCAGCGATTAATGGAGGAAGTGAGAAATCTACCTTCTATTTAAGTTTTAATTACCGTGATGCGGAAGGGATTGTACTGAATACCAAAACCAAACGCTATAATTTCAGAGTCAATTCTGAGCATGAACTTACGCCTTGGTTAAAAGTGGGTGAAAACTTATCTTATAGTAGTACCAATGGCAATGGAGCCAATACTAGCAGTGATTATACGGGTGCCCTTTTATCGGCCATTTACTATCCTACAAATGGTATGCCCTACAATGCTGATGGTAGCTTTGCGGGTTTACCTGGCGGACAATATGCCGGTGATTATGGAGATATTATTAATCCGGTTGCCGAATTAAAAAGAATTGACATCAATAATCCTGTCAACGTGTTGGTGGTTAATCCTTATGCTACCCTTCAGCTGGCTAAAGGTTTAAGCTTTCGCTCAAACCTGAGCATCACCAAATCAGATGCTCAATTTAAAAGTTTTACACCAAAACGCCCGGAGGTTGGAAAGCCGGTGTTAAGCAATAGTTTGGTACAAAGAGCAGATGCCGTAAATGATTTTTTAGCAGAACAGGTGCTAAACTACAAAACCACCATTGGAGTTCATCAAATTGATTTGACAGGTGGTTATACCTTTCAGAAAACTAAAAGCAATGGCTTGTATACATCCGGATCTGGCTTTGATGATGAGTCTAATCAATACCGTTATTTAACCAATGCCACCATCATTCAACCTTCTACCAGTTATTATGATGCCAAAGCCATTTCATCTATGTTTTTGAGGGCCAATTATAATTATAAGGAAAAATATTTATTGTCATTTATTGGTAGACGAGATGGTTCATCTATGCTCGCCAAAGAAAACAGGTTTAGAAATTATGGTTCTGTTTCGGCAGGATGGTCTATTAATAAAGAAGAATTTTTAAAATCAGCCAACTGGTTAAATGAATTAAAGCTGAGAGGAAGTTATGGTATTTTAGGCAACCTGGGGAGTTTATCTTCATCAGCTGTAAATCCGTTACTGGCTGCAACGCAAAGTTATTTCGGTCAAACACCAACCCTGCAAAACGGTTATGTTCAAACTATTCTTGCCAACAAAAACTTAACCTGGGCAGAAAGTAAACAAACTAATATCGGTTTGGATGTAACGGTTCTTGATCGCTTAAGTTTGGTGGCAGATTATTTTATTAAGGAAACCGATAAAATGATTCTTACCCGTTCTTTGCCAGGAACTGCGGGGTTAACTTCTCAAACCATCAATGCTGGCTTAGTAAAAGATAAAGGTATTGAACTCGGTTTAACTTATAACAGTGCTAAAAATACGGCATTTACCTATTCTGTAAATGCAACGTTAACCAAAGTTAACAACAAGGTAGAGGAATTGGCGCCAGGATTAACCAATATCGCCGTGGGTACCAATTTCAGAAATGAGCTTGCTCCACTGGCCATTACCGTAGGCCAGCCTTTGTATAGCTATTACGTTTTAAAAACGGAAGGTATTTTTCAAAGTCAGGCAGAAGCAGATAATTACAAAAATGCAAATGGACAAAAAATTCAGCCAAATGCTAAAGCTGGTGATTTTAAATTTGCAGATCTTAACGGCGATGGATCAATTGATAGCAAAGACCGGTATTTCGCCGGGAGCGCCTATCCTGATTTCTCTTATGGATTAAGCTTTAACGCCAGTTATAAAAATTTCGATTTCAATATCTTCGCACAGGGAGTACAAGGAAATAAGCTTTTCAATGCGGTAAAAAGAACAACTTATAGTGCCAGCGGCCCCTCTTACAACAAGCTGGTTGGCATTTTAGATGCATGGTCTCCGGAAAACCCAGCTGGAAAAGTGCCTATCATTTCTACAAGTGATAACAATGGAAACTTTAATGCTTCTGATTTCTATATTGAAGATGGATCTTATCTGCGTATCCGCAATGTAACACTGGGATATAGTTTACCAAAATCACTCACCAGCAAACTTAAAACAGGGGCGGTAAGGGTTTATGCCACTGCCAACAATTTATTCACCATCACCAATTATTCAGGCTTCGACCCGGAAATCGGGATGGATAATAATGGCCTGGATGTGGGGCGTTACCCGCAAGCCAGAAGCTTCATCTTCGGTTTAAGTGTTAATCTTTAATCTATAATTTAATGAAAACGAATATAAAATTCTTTGCACTGCTGGCCTTAACTGCCTTTGCATCGTGTACAAAACAATTGGATATCACGCCGGAAGGATCTCCGTCGGCACAAAATTTTTGGAAAACAAAGGAAGATGCCATTAAGGCCGAAGCCGGAATGTATGAAAACTATAACTCAGAAGATTATTACGGTCGCGGTATGTTCTGGTTTATCAATGCCAGTGATGACATGGTTACGGGTAGGAACAAACCTGAAGGAGATAATATTAAAAACTTTAACAGAAGTTACATTGGCGGTGGTTATACCGAATCGCAATGGAGCATGCGTTATGCCATTATAAAAAGGGCGAATGATATTATTACCCATGTGCCAGCCATTGCTATGGATGAGTCTTTAAAAAAACAAATTATTGGTGATGCGTATTTTAACGCTGGTTTGGTTTATTTCCAGCTGGCCTCTAATTATGGTAATGATAAAGCTGGTGTGCCCATTGTAACTCCGGATGCTGATGCATCTGTGGCCATCCCAAGGGCAAAAAATGTGACGGAGAATTATGATTATATCATTTCATTGCTATTGAAAGCTGCAGATAATTTACCTAATTTTTCAGCAATGACGTCTACTGATTATGGTAAAGCACACAAAACTGCTGCCTGGGCATATTTATCAAAAGTTTACCTGTTCAAAAAAGATTACGCCAATGCAGCAAAATATGCTGATATGGTAATCAGTTCAGGTCAGCATGATTTGCTGAGTAATTTTGCTGATGTATTTAAGGCTTCAAATAACTGGTCTAAAGAATACATTTGGTCTGTTGTATGTACGCCAAATGGCGGCGGAACAGGTTGGGGAAGTAAGTTGCCTGGCGTAATGCTAACCAACAAAGCCTGGGGAATTTATAACGGCTGGGGTTATTATCTGCCAACTAAAGAACTTTATGATTCTTTTGAAACAGGAGATCAGCGTCGCGAAGTAACCATTTTAAAACCAGGCGACAAATTTATGTTCTTTGGTGCTGAGCGGAGTTTTACCAAAGATGGCGGAGCAACATCAAATTACCAGTTTAAGAAATATATGGAGCCTTTCAGTTATGCTAATCCAATTCCTACACATGTAAACCCAAATGGAGATAATGGAACAACAGATTTAAACGTGCCTTTAATGCGTTTTGCTGAAGTTCTTTTAATTAAAGCTGAAGCAGCGATTAATTTAAATGGCGCTGGTGCAGGCGATACCGAACTAAACAAAATTAGAGTACGGGCAGGCCTGGCACCAAAAACCGGAATGACGATTACCGATTTGAAAAGAGAACGCCGGAATGAATTGGCGGGCGAGTGGGCCGATCGCCACCGCGATTTGGTGCGTTGGGGAGATGCGCAAGCCACTTATGCTAAGGCACTTCATGACTATGATGGTTCGGTTATCTGGCCTGCCAGAACGTTTAACCCACAAGTTCATGATGTTTGGGCCGTTCCCCAAAGAGAAATTGATAACAGTTCTGGCGTGATTAAACAAAACGCAGGATGGTAAAAAGAACTCGATTAATTTGTTTATTGTTCATCATTTTTGGCATTCAGTCAGTTTCTGCACAACAGAAACTGACCGCCAATAATGGTCATAGCCACAATGATTATAAACAGCAAATCCCCTTGCTTCAGGCTTATTATGCAGGGATGGGCTCTATAGAAGCTGATGTTTTCTATCGGGATGGTGAACTTTATGTTGCGCATGAAAGCAAAGAGATTAAGCCGGGCAAAACCTTAAAAAAGATCTATATCGACCCGCTGGTCGCCTTGTTTAAGGAAAATGGAAATCAACCTTATGCCAATGCTACGCAAAAACTTCAGCTGGTTATAGACATCAAGGAAGATTACCAGCATGTGCTTACCACCCTGATCAAACAGCTGAAAGGCTATGAATCTGTTTTTGATCAGTCTAAAAACCCATCTGCCATTAAAATTGTAATGAGTGGTGATGTGCCACCAGCTGATCAGTTTGGCCAATATCCACAAATGATATTTTTCGACGGCCGTCCGGGGAGAAAATATACTGATGAACAATTGAAGCATATCGGGATGATCAGTGATGATCTTTCGCATTTTTCAGTATGGAATGGAAAGGGTACACCAACACCACCTGATTTGGAAAAGATGAAGAAGGTGATTGCTGAAGCCCATCAGATGGGTAAGCCATTTCGTTTTTGGGCAACAAAAGATAGTCCGAATAGCTGGAAAGAATTGGAACAAATGGGAGCTGATTGGATTGGAACAGATCGGCCGAATGTTTTAGGTGAGTTTTACAAAAACAGAGATAGGCTGGAGTACACGAATACCAAAAAGTATCAGCCATATCAACCAACCTATAAAAATGATGGTTTGCCTAAAAAGGTTAAAAATGTGATTCTTTTAATTGGAGATGGAATGGGATTAGCTCAAATTCAGGCGGGTTTAAGTACCAATTTCGGACAACTCAATATGATTAATATCCAGCATATTGGTCTTTCCCGTACAGAAGCTTCAAACTCAGATTTTACAGATTCTGCGGCAGGCGCTACGGCAATGGCAACCGGACAGAAAACCAATAATCGCTACATCAGCATGGATGTAAATGGGAAGTCTTTACCATCTATTCCAGAGATTTTAGCACCAATTGGCGTAAAAACAGCTATCATCACCAGTGGCGATATCACTGATGCCACTCCAGCGGCATTTTATGCGCATCAAATTGAAAGAACCATGTCGCAGGAAATTGCTGCGGACTTTCAAAACAGTTCTGTTGATGTGCTGATCGGTTCGAGGCGTAAAAGCTTTTTTGAAAATAAGGATGCCAGTTTAATGCAGAAATTAAAGGACAAAGGTTACCAGTTGCAAAATAACCTGAATGAATTTACTGCTGCAACATCAGGTAAACAACTGGTACTATTGGAAGATTCTGTTACCAGAAGTATTTTAAAGGGTAGGGGCGAGATGCTTAAAACTTCACTTACTAAAAGTATAGCACTGCTGTCCAAAAATAAAAAGGGCTTCTTTATCATGGCTGAAGGGGCACAAATTGATCATGGTGGTCATGCAAATGATTTACCTTATGCGGTTACCGAACTGCATGATTTTGACCGGATGGTTGGTGAAGCCATGCGCTTTGCTGATCAGGATGGGGAAACACTGGTTATTGTAACGGCAGATCATGAAACTGGCGGACTTTCATTATTGGATGCATCATATAAAAAAGGAACCGTTCGCGGGAACTTCAGTACTGATGACCATACAAATATCATGGTTCCGGTTTTTGCCTATGGCCCTGGATCACAAAACTTCACTGGTGTTTATCCGAACACTGAAATTTGTAAGCGAATTTTACATGCATTTGGTTTAAATAATTGACGATTGTAGCATCAACTCCTCTCCTTATTTCATGGGAGGGGAGTTTACAAGGCGATTGGTTAATTCTTCAATTTTTTCTCCAATATCTCCGTCATTGAGAAAGCTTTTTCTGCCGACGAAGCAATCTTAGTATTTTATTTAATGATATTTTCTTGTCCTGGCCGGACAGGCTCTCTTCTTTGGGCAACCAAAGAAGCAAAACCGAGCACTTCTGCGAGCTCATTAATGCCAATAAAGATACTGAAATCCATTAATAGTTGCCGGCTCACAATTTTCTGGTTTTATTATAGTCAATGGTCAGACTTGGTTTTGCCCGGTTTTTATGGTGATCGAAATTCCCCTCCTTCGGACTATCGTGTTGACACATCTTCTAGGCAAAGTTATTTATGCATTTTGCTGACCAACTTTAATTAAGCATAGGCCTTACCGAAGAACGCCGTCAATCCCAAGGGCCGGAGAAATCAAAAAAACAGG
>Ga0308159_1001599_pt1 | contig 31182 bp, 21 predicted proteins | sample PhyCR1_FD_201040 | JGI IMG/M metagenome (GOLD analysis project Ga0308159, IMG submission 201040) | Phyllosphere microbial communities from UC Gill Tract Community Farm, Albany, California, United States - DLSLC.R1 | ecosystem: Host-associated > Plants > Phyllosphere > Unclassified | place: USA...
AGCATGCCTGCCACCTGCGCCGCGTCGGCCCGGGACGGGGCCGGCGTGGCGTCGCGCACCGGGAACCCGCCCAGGGCGAGCCGCCACTCGTAGGCGATCACCTGGATCGCCGCGCCCAGGTTGAGCGAGCCGAAGCCGGGGTTGGTGGGAATGGAGAGCGCGACGTGGCAGCGGTAGACGTCTTCGTTGGCCATGCCGAAACGCTCGGAGCCGAAGAGGAAGGCGATACCGCTCTCGCCGCCGGCCGCGCCTGCCGCGCCATCGCCGCCGGGATCCTCCTGCCCTGCTGCCACGGGCGGCACCACGGGCGCGGCGCCTTCGAGCGCGAGCTCGGCCAGCGGGCTGGGCTCGGCCGGTGCGTCCATCCCGGGCCGGCGTTGTTGCAGCAGCCATTCGAAGTGTTCCCGCGGCGAGCGCGTGGGCGGGCCGAAATCGCGCGGCGTCATCGCCGTGGCGCAGAGGTGGCTGATGCCGTCCAGGGCCTCGTCCAGCGTCTCGACGATGCGGGCGTTCTCCAGCACGTCGAGCGCGCCGCTCGCGCGCTGGATGGTTTCCTCGCGGCGCAGCACGTTGGCCCAGCGCGGGGCGACCAGCACCAGGTCGCCGAAGCCCATGGTCTTCATGGCGCGCGCGGCGGCGCCGACGTTGCCGGCGTGGCTGGTCTGGATGAGGATGAAGCGGGTTTTCATGGCGAAGTACGGCAGGCAGGCGGACAGCGTGGGACGGAACGAACCCGCGATTGTCGCCGCACCGCCGTGCTGCACCCGGCCCTGCCCGCCGCCGCTGAGCGCAAGGGACCCGCAGCCGGCGCGCATCCGGGCGCGCCGGCTTGCGACCGGCGCCGTCAGGCCGAGGAGCGCCCCCGCTTCGCATCCCGCCCGGACACGGAGCTGCCGTCACCCGGAGCCGCCGTCGGAACCGAGCGCAGGGCGGAGAGGTAATTCGAGCGCCACCGGGTCAGGTCTTCGGTCCTGACGTTGTCCAGCAACCGGGCATGGCGCTCCCTGCGCTCTTCCGGCCCCATGGACAGGGCCTGCTCGTAGGCACGGGTGATGGCCTGCAGGTTCGACGGCGGTACCTGGATGGCGTCCTTGAGCTGGTAGGCAGCCCCCGCTCCTTCGGACAGCACCAGGACGCCGGGGTCCTTTGCATCCTGCGTGGCCACATATTCCTTGGACACCAGGTTCATGCCGTCCGCCACGGAGGTGACCACGCCCACCCGGCTCATGCGGTAGATGTCCGGCAGCGCATTGCGCTGGACCGACTGGTCGATGTACAGGATGGGCTGCCAGGACTCGGTTCCGTACCGCTGGTTGATTGCGTCCACGAGCTTGCGGGTGTTGCGCGCCAGGTCCGCATAGGCCTGCACGTTCTGCCGGGACGGGGCGCCGATCTGCACGAAGGTCACCTTCCCGCGCAGGTCCGCGCGGCGCTCCAGCAGGTCCCCGAGCGCGGACAGCCGGTCGGGAATGCCCTTGGCGTAATCCAGCCGCTCCACGCCCACCATCAGCATCCGGCCCTGGTCCTTCTCGGCCCGGACCTTGTCCAGGATCCAGTCGGAATCGGCATTCGGCTTCAATTCCATGAGATTCTGGAAATCGATCCCGATGGGAAAGTGCTCGAGCTGGATGCGCCGGCCGTAGGCCTGCAGGGTCTTTCCGTCCTCGGCCTCCTGCGCATGCTCGGCGCGCACGTACTCGCGCAGGTGGTCCACGTCCCTGGGGATCTGCATGCCCACGAGGTCGTAGCTGAAAAGGGACTGCATGAGTTCCCCGTGCTGCGGGATCGCCTTGAAAACGTCCGGCGCCGGAAACGGGCTGTGGTTGAAGAAGCCGATGCGCTGTCGGCAGCCCAGCTTGCGGAGCTCTTCGGCCAGCGGGATGAGATGGCAGTCGTGGATCCAGAGGACATCGTCGTCGCGCAGCAGCGGCGCGAGCTGGGAGGCGAATATCCGATTCACCTGCCGGTAGACGCCGTAATGGCTGGGTTTCAGATCCGCCCATTGCGCGCTGTTCTGCATGACCGGCCAGAGCACCGAATTGTAGAAGCCGGAATAATAATGATTGAATTGCGCCCGGCTGAGATCCATGCCCACCAGGGTGGATTTTCCGAAGGGCTGGGTTCTGATTTTCGGGGTACCCGGCCTTCCGCCGATTTCTCCGCTCCAGCCCATCCAGAGGCCTTCGTTGCCGTGCATGGTGTCGGCGAGCGCGACCGCGACTCCGCCTGCGGCGGCCTTCGACGGATCCACCATCCGGTTGGACACCACGACGAGGCGGCCATCGGCCGAGGGCGCCTGCGGGAGGCCGGGCTGCGGAGCCGCCGCGGCGTCCCGGGCGCGCTTGCGGCGCCGGGCCAACCCGCCCGGCTGCTGGCCCGCGCCGGCCGTCGACCGCTCGCGCTCCTGCGCGGACTGCGCTGCGGCGGCAGCCCCGTCCTGCGCCGGCGAGCGGGCGCCACCGGAATGGCGGGACGCATGGGAAATAGATCGAACCATGGATGGATATTCCTTTTTCTGAATGGCGGCCCCGTGGGTGCCGAACGCGGCGCCACCGCCGTACGCACTGCGCCCTGCAGTGGAGATGGGCTGCGGCGAAACACCCGGGACCGTGAAGAACGTTTCCAGACCTTCCGGAAACCGATGAATGCAGTTTATTTCCTTCCGGGCAGAAGATTATCTGCAAAAGCATTTTTGAATCACATGCGGCGCAGAATTTTTGAAAATCCGAAAACCTTCGCTTTTTCAGCCAGTGCTTCGTGCACGGGTCCACTCCCGCCCGGCACCGCTCCGCGCGCCCGGAAAGCCAAGGAGCCCATGGCGCCATGCATCGTGTAGCATTCGCGCCCCCTGCCATGGCCCAGATCGTCGTCCACCAGCTCCGCAAGTCCTACCGCGTGCACGAACGCGACCCCGGCGTGTCCGGCGCGCTGCGGGCGCTGGTGCGCCCGCGCTACCGCACGGTGGAAGCGCTCTCGGGCGTGTCGTTCGAACTCCAGCGCGGCGAGATGCTGGGCTTCATCGGCCCGAACGGTGCCGGCAAGTCGACCACCATCAAGATCCTGGCGGGCATCCTGCGGCCCGACGGCGGCAGCGTCCTCATCGACGGCTGCGATCCGTTCACCGACCGGGAGCGGCACGTGGGCCGCATCGGCGCCGTCTTCGGGCAGCGCACGCAGCTGTGGTGGGACCTGCCCGTGCGCGACGGCTTCGCGCTGCTGCGCGACATCTACCGCGTGGACGCTCACCGCTTCGAGCGCACGCGCGACGAGCTGGTGGCGCTGCTGCACCTGGAGCGCGTGCTCGACCAACCGGTGCGGCAGTTGTCGCTGGGCCAGCGCATGCGTGCAGAGATCGCCGCCGCGCTGCTGCACCAGCCGGACATCCTCTTCCTCGACGAGCCCACGATCGGGCTGGACGCGCCCTCCAAGCTGGCGGTGCGCGACTTCGTGCGTCGCGCCCACCGCGAGCGCGGCACCACGGTGCTGCTCACCACGCACGACATGCACGACATCGAGGCGCTGGCCGGGCGGGTGATCGTGATCGGCCATGGCCGCGTGCTGGCGGACGGGCCGGTGGAGGCGCTGCGCGCGCAGGTCGCCGCCGCGCGGCGTGCCGAGGGCATGACCGCCGACCCCGATGCGGACGACGACCTGGCGATCGAGGCCGTGATCGCGCGCTTCTACGCGCTGCACGGTGCGGCCGAGGGCTAAGGGCCGCGCACATGTCCATGGTGATGCGGCCCTATATGGCGGCCTTCGTGTCGCGCTTTCTGGTGATGCTGCAGTACCGCACCGCTGCCTGGGCGGGCTTCGCCACGCAGTGCTGGTGGGGCGGCATCAAGGCGATGGTGCTGGCCGCGTTCTACGGCAGCGCGGCAGCCGCGCAGGCACCCGCGCCCCTGTCGCTGGAGCAGGCCATCACCTACGTCTGGCTGGCGCAGGGCCTGTTCGCGCTGCTGCCCTGGGGCAGCGACCCGGAGATCGCGCAGGCCGTGCGCACGGGCTCGGTGGCCTACGACCGGCTGCGGCCGGTGGATGCCTACATCTTCTGGTTCGCCCGCTCCGCCGGCTGGACGGCCGCGCGCGTGCTGCCGCGGATGGCGATGATGGCGGCGTTCACCGGCGTGGCCCTGCCGCTGGCGGGCCTGGGTGCCTGGGGGCTGCAGCCGCCGGCCGGAGGGGCCGCCCTGGCGGCGTTCGCGGTGGCGCTGCTGCTGGCCCTGCTGCTCTCGACCTCCCTGGTGATGCTGCTCAACGTGGCCACCGCCGCCGCGCTCAACGAGCGCGGCATCAACACGCTGGCCGCACCGGTGGTGATCGTGTTCTCCGGCAACCTGCTGCCGCTGGCGCTGCTGCCCGACGCCTGGCAGGCGGCGCTGCTGCTGCAGCCGCTGGCGGGCGTGGTGGACATTCCGGCGCGGATCTATTTCGGGCGCCTCGCCGGGCTGGATGCGCTGGCGGCGCTGGCCCTGCAGGGCCTCTGGACGCTGCTGCTGGTGCTGCTGGGCCGCGCCTGCATGGCGCGCACGATGCGCCGCCTCGAAGTGCAGGGTGGCTGAGGTGCGCACGGGATCGATGGCACTGTTCCTGCGGCTCGCGCGGGCCTCGCTGAACGGGCAGGCGCGCTACCCGGGATCGGCGCTGATGCTCACCCTGGGCCAGTTCCTGGTCACCGGGATCGAGGTCGCCGCGGTCTGGGCGCTGTTCCACCGCTTCGGCGACGTGCAGGGCTGGCGCATCGGCGAGGTGGCGGTCTTCTACGGGCTGGTGAACTGCATGTTCGCGATCGCGGACGCGCTGGGCCGGGGGTTCGACGTGCTGGGCACGGAATTCCTGCGCACCGGAGCCTTCGACCGGCTGTTGCTGCGGCCGCGCCCGGTCTGGCTGCAACTGATGGGCCACGACGTGCGCATCAGCCGGCTGGGCCGGCTGCTGCAGGGGCTGGCGGTGCTGGCCTGGGGCGCGGCGCAGGCCGGTGTCGCATGGAGCGTCCCGGCGGTGGCGCTGGCGGTGTTCGCGGTGGCGGGCGGCGTGGCGCTCTTCCTGGGCATCCTGGTGCTGCAGGGCGCGCTGTCGTTCTGGACCGTGGAGAGCCTGGAGATCGCCAACGTGCTGACCTACGGCGGGGTGGAGGCGGCGCAGTATCCGCTCGCGATCTACGCGCGCTGGTTCCGGTGGCTGCTGACCTTCGCGGTGCCGCTCGCCTGCGTGGCCTACTACCCGGTGCTGGCCCTGCTCGGCCGGCCCGATCCGCTCGGTGCGCCGGCGTGGGTCGGGTGGGTGTCGCCGCTCGCGGGCTTCGCGTTCCTCGCGGCATCGTCGTTCTTCTGGCGCCTGGGGCTGCGGCGCTACGCTTCCACGGGCAGCTAGCTGAGACGGCCTCCGTGCCGGACACCCGGGCAGGCCGCTGAAGGAATTCCGCAGGGGCGCTAAAATACCCGGCCATCACGCCCGCATCGCCGGGCGATTCCTTTTTCCGCCCCGGCGGCCGCTCCTTCACCACAATTCATGTCGTCCAATCTGCATCCCATGCTCAACGTGGCCATCAAGGCCGCACGCGCCGCCGGCGCCATCATCAACCGCGCGGCGCTCGACGTCGAGGCGGTGCGCGTTTCGCAGAAGCAGATCAACGACTTCGTGACCGAGGTGGACCACGCGAGCGAGCAGGCGATCATCGAGACGCTGCTCACGGCGTATCCGGGCCACGGCATCCTGGCGGAAGAGTCGGGCAGCCAGTACGGCGCCAAGGATTCGGAATTCATCTGGGTCATCGATCCGCTGGACGGCACCACCAACTTCATCCACGGCTTTCCCGTCTACTGCGTGAGCATCGCGCTCATGGTGCGCGGCAAGGTCGAGCAGGCCGTCATCTACGACCCGACGCGCAACGACCTGTTCACGGCCACCAAGGGCCGCGGCGCCTACCTGAACGAGCGGCGCATCCGCGTCTCCAAGCGCACGCAGCTGAAGGAAAGCCTGCTGTCCACCGGCTTCCCGTTCCGCCCGGGCGACAACTTCAAGACCTACCTGCACATCATGTCCGACGTGATGCAGCGCACGGCCGGCCTGCGCCGCCCCGGCGCCGCCGCGCTGGACCTCGCCTACGTGGCGGCCGGCTTCACCGAAGGCTTCTTCGAGACGGGCCTGTCGATCTGGGACGTGGCCGCCGGCTCGCTGCTGGTGACCGAGGCCGGCGGGCTGGTGGGCAACTTCACGGGCGAAGCCGACTTCCTCGAGCAGCGCGAATGCCTCGCGGCCTCGCCCCGGATCTACGGCCAGCTCGTGCCCATCCTGACCAAGTACAGCAAGTTCGCGAGCGCCGGCGACAAGGCCGCCGTGCGCCAGGCCGTGCAAAGCGACACCCCGGCGGGCGTGCCCGCTGCGGAGCCGGAAGCGGCGCAGGCTCCGGAAGCGGACGGCAGCGAAGAGGCGCCGCGCGCGCCGTTCTGACACGAAGAAGGCGATCGCCGTCACGCAAGCCGCCGGGCGCGCCAGCGGCTTGGGCGGCGGCGCCTGCGGGGCTCGCCCGCGGCCCGCGCCGCACGGCGCGGGGTCCGGCGCCTTCCGCACCGAGGAAAACCGCGAATGCGGCCTGCCGTACCGCGCCAGCGGAGGGGGATAGGGCACGGCTGAGTTGGCGGTTTCTGGCAGGATCGGGCTTCCACGCTTCCCCGTTCGGCTCCGCTGCGCCGCGTCCTCCATCGGGGGCCATCGGCAGCGTCGAGCGGACGGCTGCCGGTCCGGTGCCACGCCCCCGCCCGGGCGTGCAGGCAGCCGATGCCCCGTCCCACGATCCATGTCCGTCCCCTCCCCCGCTTCCCCGACAGCCTTTCCGGCTTCCGTTTCCCGTCCCGCGCCGTCCGGCGCCCCGCCCGGTGGCCCCGCTTCAAGCGCGGCGCCGGATTTCTCGCTCGTCGTCGCCACCATCGATCCCGACGGCGCACTCCTGCAGGCCCTGCTGGACAGCCTGGCGAACAGCACCGAGCGCAGCTTCGAGGTCATCGTGGCCGACCAGACGCAGGGCGACCACCTCGCGCGGGTGATCGACGGCTTCGCCGGCCGGCTCCACGTACGGCGCCTGTGCCTGCCCGCGCGCGGGGCCTCTGCGGCCCGCAACGCGGGCGCGGCGCTGGCGCGGGGCCGGTGGATCGGGTTCCCCGACGACGACTGCCGCTACCAGCCGGACACGCTCGCCGCGGCGCGGCGGGTGCTGTCGATGAACGGCGTGCGCATCGCCACGGGCCGCACCGTGACCGCCGAGCAGCGGCCGTCGGTGCTGCGCTGGCGCCGGGCGGCCGGGGATTTCGACCGCTGGAACATGTTCGCCTGCCTGACCGAGGCCACGCTGTTCGCGGAGCGCGCGCTGTTCCTGGCCGTGGGCGGCTTCGATACCCGCTTCGGGCCCGGCGCGCCCTTCCCGGCCGCCGAAGGCGTGGAGCTGGTGGACCGGATGCTGCGCGAGGGCAGCGGCTGGCGGGCGCGCTTCGATCCGGCGATCCAGATGGAGCACCCCGACAAAATCCCTCCATGGAACCGTTGGGCGGCACAGCGCTTCTACCGCTACGCGCAGGGCGACGGTGCGTTCGTCGTGCGGCGCTTCGGCGGTCACACGCTGCGCTGGGTGGTGCTCACGCTGGGCTCGGCCGGGCTGCACACGCTGGTGTTCCGCGGCTGGGTCAGCATCGCCCATGCGGCGCGCATCGCCGGTGTCTGCGTCGGCGCGTGGCGCTACGCCCGGGCGGCGCGCCGGGAAGGCGGCGGCTGATGCGCGGGCTCCGGTACGTCTCGCCGGCGGACACGACCGGCTACGCGGCCGCCGCCAAAGGCTACCTGCGCGCGCTCGCCGGAGCGGGCGTGCCGCTGCAATGGACGCCGCTGCGCTGCCCCGGCGCGCGCTACCAGCCCGTGGCGGCCCACGAGGTGGTGGAGGACGACCTGCGACCCCTGGCGCACCGGCCGCTCGACTACGACACCGTGCTGCTGCACACGGTGCCCGAGTACTACCCCGAATGGCTCGATGCCGAACGGGCCGCCGGCCGGCGCGTCGTCGGCTACACGGTCTGGGAGCTGGAGCGCCTGCCAGCGCACTGGCCGGCGCTGCTGAACCGGCTCGATGCGGTGATCGTGCCCTGCCGGTGGAACGTGGCGGTGTTCCGCCGTGGCGGCGTCACCGTGCCCATCCATGTGGTGCCGCATCTGTCGCAGTTCCGCGGCGGTGCCGTTGCCGATCCCACGGGCCGTACCTCGCTCATGCGCCGCCTGGGCGGCCCGCAGGCGCTGGCAGGCCGCTTCGTGTTCTACGGCATCGGCGTCTGGAGCGAACGCAAGGGCATGGAGCGCTTGCTGCGCGCCTACCTCGATACCTTCACCAGCGCCGATCCCGTCGCGCTGGTCCTCAAGACGTCCTCCCGGGACCTGACGCGCTGGAGCCGCCACTGGCGCTCCGGCTGGCGGCGGCAGCATCCGCGCGCATCGCGCAGCGCGGCGGCGCTGGCGGCGGAATACCCCGCGCCCGCGCCGTGGCAGGTGATCGACAACGACGACCTGACCGACGGCGAGTTGCGTGCGCTGCACGCACTGGGCGATGCCTTCGTGTCCATGACGCGCACGGAAGGCTGGGGCCTGGGCGCGTTCGACGCGGCCTGGAGCGGCAATCCGGTGGTGATGACCGGCCACGGCGGGCAGACCGACTTCCTGCCGCCGGAACTGGCCTGCCTGCTCGACTACCGGATGGTGCCGGCCCACGAGCCCTTGTGGGCCCGGGGCTATTCGCCACGCGATGCGTGGGCCGAGCCCGACGCGGCGCAGGCCGGACGCTGCATGCGGGCATGGGCCGCGGACCCGGCCTCCGCACGCGCGCGCGGCGAGCGACTGGCGGCCCACGTCCGCACGGAATTCGCCGCGGAGCGGGTGCTCGCGGCGCTGCGGACGGCACTGGAGCGCCCGGCATGATCCCGCGCACCTTCCACTTCGTGTTCGGCCTCAAACCGCAGACCGAGCCCTTCCACCTGATGTACTACCTGTGCCTGGCCTCGTGCCTGGCGGTGGAACGTCCCGATTCGGTGGTGCTGCACTACGAGCACGAGCCCTGGGGCCCCTGGTGGGACCGCATCCGGCCCGCGCTGCAACTGCGCCGTGCCGAGCGCTGCGAGCTGGTGGAAACCTTCCGGTACCCCGATCCGGAGGTGGCGCGCTACCGCTACGCCCATGCCGCCGACTTCGTGCGGCTGCAGGCCCTCATTGCCGAGGGCGGCGTCTATGCCGACATCGACACGCTGTTCGTGCGCCCCCTGCCCGAAGACCTGTGGCGGCGCGGCACCTGCGTGCTCGGCGAGGAGCGCTCGCCCGATCCGTCCCAGCCCTCCTACTGCAATGCGTGGATCGCGGCGCCGGCCGGCGATCCGTACTGCCGCGCCTGGCTGTCCGGCATGGCCGACCGCTTCGACGGCAGCTGGAGCGGGCACTCGACGCTGCTGCCCTACCAATTGGCGCAGCGCATGCCGGGAGCGCTCCATGTGGAGCCCGAGACCTCGTTCTACGCCTTCGACTGGCGGCCCGAGCGCATCGACGCTTTGTTCCTGCGCGACCGTCCCCTGCCCCCCGAAGCGCGCAGCCTGCATCTGTGGAACCACCTGTGGTGGTCGCCGGCGCGGCGCGACTTCTCGCGCTTCCATGCCGGCCGGCTGACGCCCGAGTACGTGGCGTTCGCGCGCACCACCTATGCGCGTCTGGCGCGGCCTTTCCTGCCGCAGGATCTGCATCCGGACCGGGCGGACTGGCGGCGCCAGCAGTGGGCGGCCTTCCAGGAAGAGTGCCGCCATCCCCTGCGCGCACTGCGCGAGGCCTGGAGCCGCGCATGGTAGGCCGGGCCTGGCGCGGCCTGCGGTCGCTGGTCGCCGACGTGTTCGCGCTGCAGCGCGACGTGCAGGGCTTCCTGGTGCCGGAGCACCGGCGGACGCTGCACCGCATCGGCGTGCTGAGTGCGGTGTTCTCGCTGCTGGAGATGCTGGTGGCGGCCGCGGCACTGCCCTACATGGACTGCCTGGGCACGCGCCAGTGCGGCGTGGTGGGACGGATCGCAGGCTCTGCAGGTGCCGATCCGGTGATGGCGTATTCGCTGCTGCTGCTCGCGCTCATGTCGGTCAAGATGCTGGCCGACATGGTGCTGCAGTGGCGGGTGACGGGCTTCCAGCAGGACGTGCAGCGGCACACCGTGCTGCGGCTGCTGCAGGCCTACCTCGTCCAGGACTGGAACGGCTACCGCCAGCGCAACCCCCGGGACTACTTCCGCCGCTGCGCGACCACGGCGCTGGATGCGGCATTTGCCTGCACCCAGGCCGCCTCCGCCATCGCCTGCGGCCTCATCGTGCTGGTGCTCACCGCGCTGATGCTCACCGTGAACCCGGTGGTGTCGCTGGCGCTGGCGTCGGCCTTCGTGGCGCTGAACGGCGCCGTCCACCGCTTCACAGGCCACCGGCAGAAGCAGGCAGCCGAGGCGCGCGAGCAGGCGCAGCGCCGCTGGCATCTGGGCATGGGCGAGGCCCTCGACGCGTTCCAGGAGCTGCGCGCCCACGGCACCGAAAGTTACGTGGTCCGGGGCATCGACCGGCAACTGGACTCACTCGCCCGCGCCAACCGCTGGCTGGCGTTCATGCCCGTCCTGCCGCGCGTGGCGCTGGACTACCTGGCATTCACCGTGGTGCTGGGCTGCGTGCTGGTGTGGTCCTGGAGCGGCCGCCCGCTGGGCGGGCTGCTGCCCTACCTGGTGTTCTACGCGGTGGTGGCGCGCAGTCTGCTGCCGGCCATGATGCAGCTGCTGAGCATCCGCACATCGCTGCGGGGCGCGGCGCTGAACATCCGGCTGGTGGGCGAGGAACTGGAACGCGCGGCGTCCCTGCGCCGCGAGGTGAAGGCCATGGACACGTGCCCGGGCGCTCCCGCGCTGCGGCTGGAGGGCGTCGAGGTGGTGCACGAGGGCCATGCGGAGCCCGTGCTGCGGGACGTCTCGGTGCAGGTGGCACGGCCGGCCTGGATCGCGCTGGCCGGGCCGTCGGGAACCGGGAAGAGCACGCTGCTGGACGTCGTCGCCGGACTGCAGCGCTCCCGCGGGCGGGTCCTCTGGCAGACGCCCGCGGGCGTCCCGCCGCGCATCGCCTACGTGCCGCAGCATGTGGCGATCCTGGATGCGAGCCTGCACGAGAACGTGGTGTTCGGTATGGACGGCGGGCGCGACGGGGACGTGCGGGCGGCGCTGGCGGTGGCCCAATTGGCCGGGCATGATCCGGCGGCGGGCTCGCTGCAGCTCTCCGGCGGCGAGCGGCAGCGGCTGGCGATCGCCCGGGCGGTGTACCGCCGGCCGGACCTCCTGCTGCTGGACGAGGCCACCGCGGCGATGGACGAAACCACCGAGGCCGCCCTGTTCGGCGCCCTGCGCACCGCGCTGCCCGATACCACCGTGCTCTTCATCACCCACCGCGAAGCATCGCTGCGCTTCGCCCAGGCGGTGTGGCGCCTGCGGGGCGGGCGCCTGGACGCGGAGGTGCGCGCATGACGCGGCCCGTGGCCGTCCTGCTCAGCCCGGTCTGGCCGCGGCCGGGCGGCAGCGGACGGGCCCTGCGCGCCTGGGACTGGATGCAGGAGCTCGCAGCCGGCCATGAATTGCACGTCTGGACACCGCAGGCGCCCGGCTCCACGGCGGGCTGGCCGCCGGGCGTGCGCGCCTGGGCCGGTGCGGACGACCTGGAGCCGCCCGCGCCGTGGGCCCGGCGGCTGGGCTGGCTGCTGCCGGGGCTCGGCGCCCACCGGCCCAGCACGATCGCCCACTGGCACCTGCCGAGGGCGCATCCACCGGCGCTGTCGGCGATGGTCCGGACGATCGGCGGCCGCCCGGTCGCGCGGCTGGTGGTGTTCCGGCTCTACCTCCACGGCGTGGCCGCGCGGCTGCGCGCCGGGCTGCCGGTGCAGCGGGCGGAACTCGACCTGGACGATTGGGACTCGGCCACGATGCGCAGCACCGCGGGCGCCCAGTGGCGCATGGGCCGGCGGCTCGACGCGGCGCTGGCGTGGCGGGAATCCCTGCAGTACCGCGCGATCGAGCGCCGCATCCCGGCCGGGTACGACGCCTGCTGGCTGGCCGCGCACGAAGACCTCCCCGCCTTTCCCGGCGCCGCCGTGCGGCCGAACCGGCTGCCCTTGCCGCTGCCCGCCTGCGCAGGCGCCGCCGCGCCTGGCGGGATGCAGATGGTGTTCGTCGGCAGCCTGGACTACCCACCCAACCAGGAAGCCGCGCTGCTGCTGGCAGAAGGGCTGGCGCCGCTGCTGCGCGCACGCCTGGCAGCGCCGTGGACCCTCCACGTCGCCGGTGCCCGCCCGCCGGACTGGCTGCGCGCACGGCTGCAGGCGGCAGAGGGCGTGCGGCCCTGGTTCGACGTGCCGGACGTGGAGCCGGTGTACGCGGCCTGCACGGTGGCGCTGCTGCCTGTCCTGGCGGGTGGCGGCACCAAGCTGAAGACGCTGGAGGCCCTGGCGCGGGGCATGGCGGTGGTCGCGAGCGCCGAGGCCGTGCGCGGACTGCGGCTGGTGCCCGGGCTCCACTACCTGCCGGCGGAGACTCCCGAGCAATGCGCGCAGGCCGTGCTGCGCCTGCATGCGGAGCCGGCGCTGCGGGCAGCCCTGGGCGCCGCGGGCCGGGACTGGTACGCCGCGTCGCACGCCCCGGCATGCTGAGCCGCGCGGCCGACGACATCCATGAACGGCCCCGCGGGCGTCATTCCGGGTCCGGGTACTTCAGCGCGATCTGCCGGAAATCCTCCGCCAGCTCGACGAAGGCATCCACCATGTCGGGATCGAAATGGCTGCCCCGGCCCTTCACGATCGTGGTGCAGGCCTGCTCGTGCGAGAACGCGGGCTTGTAGACGCGGCGACTGATGAGCGCGTCGTACACGTCGGCCACGGCCATGAGGCGCGCCGACACGGGAATCACGTCGCCCGCCAGCCCCAGCGGATAGCCGGAGCCGTCCCACTTCTCCTGGTGGCTGTAGGCGATCTCCTTGGACACGCTGAGGAACGCCACGCGCATGCCCAGGCGCCGCTCGGCGTTCTCGATCGCGTCGCGGCCGAGCGTGGTGTGGGTCTTCATGACCTCGAACTCTTCCGCCGTGAGCTTGCCCGGCTTCAGCAGGATGCTGTCGGGAATGCCGATCTTGCCGATGTCGTGCAGCGGCGCGGACTTGTAGAGCAGATCGATCATGCGGTCGTTCAGCACGGCCTCGAAGCGCGGGTGCCGCGCGAGGCGCTCGGCCAGCGCCTTCACGTAGAGCTGGGTGCGCCGGATGTGGTTGCCCGTCTCGTTGTCGCGCGTCTCGGCCAGCGAGGTCATGGCCATGATGGTCACGTCCTGGATCGCCTGCACCTCCAGGGTGCGCAGCGCCACCTCGCGCTCCAGGTAGGCGCTCTTGTCGCGCAGGAAGTCGGCGGTGGCCTTGAGCGCCAGGTGCGTGTGCACGCGCGCCAGCAGGATGGGCGGGCTGATCGGTTTGGTGATGTAGTCCACCGCGCCCGCGGCGAGGCCCCTGCGCTCATCCTCGGGTGTGCTGCGCGCGGTCAGGAAGATCACCGGAATGTCGCGCGACACGGGATGCGCCTTGAGCTGGCGGCAGACCTCGTAGCCGTCGAGCCCGGGCATCATGATGTCCAGCAGGATGAGGTCGGGCGGCGTGTCCGACTGGGCGATGCGCAGCGCCTTCTCGCCGTGGTTGGCGACCTTGACGAGGTAATGGTCGCGCAGCAGCGTGGACATCAGCGCGAGGTTGTCGGGCGTGTCGTCCACCACCAGCACCGTGGCGATGGTCCGGTCTTTGAGGACATGTTCTTCGAAGGACGGGGTGGTGTCCATGCGGCTTCTCCCTGTTTCTGTTGTGTGCGGTCGGGCGCTCAGGTGCCGGCAGGTTCCTGGGGGGCCTCGGTGGCGGCCTCCCCGGAAGGCTCCGGCGGGGCGCCGATGAGCGCCAGCGCCTGCTCGAAGTCGAAGTCGCGGACATGCGCCTCCACACGCACGAAGCCCGCGCCCAGTGCGCCGCGCAGCAGTATCGTCTGCTGCAGCAGAAAGTCCAGCGCCGCGGGGTCGTCGGCGGCCAGCAGGCAACGCAGCCGCTCGACCGCGGCCTGCGCGGCGCCCTCGCCGCCGCCGGCCAGCTCGCCTGCCATGGCGGATCCGGGCCCGGCCGGCAGCTCGGCCGCCGCCAGGCGCCAGGCCGACAGGCCCCGCAGCAGGGTCTCCAGACGGTCGAGCACCGCCTGCGCATGCGCGGCCAGGGCCTCTTCGCCGTCGGGCGAAGCGCACCGCAGGCCCTGCTCCAGCAGATGGGCGTCGTGCGAAAGCGCGGTCGCGCCGATATTGGCCGCCACCGATTTCAGCGTGTGCGCCAGCCGTTCGGCCGTGGCGTGGTCGCCCATGCGCAGCGCGCTGCCCAGCGCCTCGCGCGTGCCCTGCTGGCCATCGGTGAACCGGCACAGCAGATCGGCATAGAGCGCGGGCCGGCCGAGCGCGCGCTGCAGTCCGCAGGCCACGTCCAGCCCCGGAACGCCGACCGGCAGCGGAATGCCGCCCTCGCCCTGCCCGGCGCGCCTGCCCCCCGCGCCGTCAGGCCCCCCACCGATCGCGGCGTCGATGCCGATGCCCGGGCGAGGCCGCACCCAGCGCGCCAGCGCGCGCCACAGCATGGCGGGCTCGATGGGCTTGGGCACATGGTCGTTCATGCCGGCCTCGAAGCAGCGCTGGCGGTCCGATTCCATCGCATTCGCGGTCATCGCGATGATGGGCAGCTGCGCGTGGTGCGGGTCCTCCCGGAGCCGCCGCGTGGCGGTCTCGCCGTCCATCACCGGCATCTGCATGTCCATCAGCACGACGTCGTATTCGGTGCGTGCCACGCAGTCCAGCGCCGCCTGGCCGTGCGCCGCGACGTCCACGATGAAGCCCGCGCCGCGCAGCAGCTCCACCGCCACGAGCTGGTTCAGCTCGTTGTCCTCCACCAGCAGCACGGAGGCGCCGCGCAACCGGGGCGGCGGCTGCTCGTCGTCCGGCCGCGCGAGGTGGGCATGGGCCGGCAGCCAGCCGTGCGCGAGCGGCTGCGCGAGCGTGTCGTAGAGCACCGAGGCGCTGACCGGTTTCACGAGCACCGTCTCGATGCCCTGCGCGCGCGCCGCGGGCATGATCTCGTCGCGGCCGTAGGCGGTCACCATCAGCATCTGCGGGGCCTGGTCGAGCCCCAGCTCATGGATGCGCCGGGCCAGCTCGATGCCGTCCATGCCCGGCATGCGCCAGTCGATGAGCAGCAGGCCGTAGGGCTCGCCGCCGTCCGCGCCTTCGCGCAGCATCTCCAGCGCCTGGGCGCCGTCGTGGCACTCGCTGGTCTCGAAGCCCATGGTGCGCAGCATGTCCGCCAGCACGGCGGCGGCGGTGTGGTTGTCGTCCACGATCAGCACGCGGCCGTTGCGCAGCGCGGGGGGCAGCGGCGGCGCCGCCGACGCGCCCTCGGCGCATTCGAGCGGCAGCGCCACCCAGAAGGTCGATCCTTCGCCGACCACGCTTTCGGCCCCCACCTCGCCGCCCATGAGCTCGGCGAGGTTCTTGCTGATCGCGAGGCCCAGGCCGCTGCCGCCGAAGCGCCGCGTGGTGGAGGCATCGGCCTGCTGGAAGCTCTGGAACAGCCGGCCCATCTGCTCGGGCGCGATGCCGATGCCGGTGTCGCGCACCTCGAAGCGCAGCCGCACGCGCCGCCCGTCGCGCTCCACCAGCCGCACGCGCACGTGGATCTCCCCGCGCTCCGTGAACTTGATCGCGTTGTTGGCGAAGTTGATCAGGATCTGGCCCAGCCGCAGTGCATCGCCCACCAGGTGGGGCGGCACGTCCGCGGCGACGTCGAGCACCAGCTCCAGCCCCTTCACGCCCGCCTTGTAGCCGACCACGTCGGCCATGCCCTCGAGCACCCGGTCGAGCACGAACGGCTGCTTCTCGACGACCAGCTTGCCGGCCTCGATGCGCGAGAAATCCAGGATGTCGTTGATCACGCCCAGAAGATGCTGCCCCGCCTGCTGGATCTTGCCGACATAGTCGGCCTGCCGCGGGGTGAGGCCCGACTTGAGCGCGAGGTGCGACATGCCGATGATCGCGTTCATGGGCGTGCGGATCTCGTGGCTCATGTTGGCCAGGAAGTTCGACTTCAGCGCCGTGGTCTCCTCGGCCAGCTCCTTCGCGCGGCGCAGTTCCCGCTCGGCACGCTGCCGGTCGGTGATGTCCACCAGTGTCCCGATGGCGCCGCCCGGCGTGCCGTCGGGCCGCTGGAAGCCGTGCATCCAGAACAGCGTGTGGTGGATCTGCCCGTCTGCATAGGTCAGATCGACCTCCTTGTGGATCGGCGGCCCGCCGGCGCGCAGGGCGCGGGCGTCGGCATCGAAGCCGGCGCGGTCCTCCTCCGACAGGAAGCCGGCCTCCAGCACCGTCTTGCCGACGAAGTCTTCGCGGCGGATGCCGAACGACTCCTCGTAGGCCCGGTTGAAACCGCGGTAGCGCCCCTGCCCGTCCTGGTGGAAGAGCGGGATCGGAATCGCGTCGACGAGCGCCTGCTGGAAGGCCAGCTGGTCCGCCAGGCGCGCCTCCAGTTCCTTCTGGTCGTGCACGTCCACCTGCACGCCGATGAGCCGGCGGGCCTGCCCTGCCGCGTCGCGCTCGACGCGCGCGGTGCACAGCAGCCAGCGCGCGGTGCCGTCGGGCCGCACCACCCGCCATGAGTCCTGCAGCCCGGGAGCCCTGCCGGTCAGCACCCTCTCCAGCCGCGCCTGCGCGCGCGGGCGATCCTCGGGATGCAGGGCGTCCAGCCAGTCGCGCAGCCGGCGCCCCTGCGGCCGGGGCACCAGGCCGTAGAGCGCCTCCAGCTTGTCGCTGAATACGAGATGGTCGCGCGCGATGTCGAGGTCGAAGACGCCCACGCGGCCCGCCTCCTGGGCGAGCACCAGGCGCTCGTTCATTTCGCGCATGGCCGTCTCCGCGCGGCGCGCTTCGGTGACGTCCTCGACCACCCAGAGGCTGGCGCGCGTGTAGCCCTCCAGCGGCAGCGTGCGCCCGGAGAGGCGCACCTCGAAGGGCATGCCGTCGCGGCGCGCCAGGGGCACGACCTCGCGCACCGCCTCGCCGGCGTCCAGCTGCGGGCCGACCGCTGCGAGGAAGCGCCCATGCGCTTCGGCCCCACCGAACAGGTCCGCCACGGCGCGGCCGTCCAGCTGCGCGTTCGGGCGGCCGATCAGCTGCGCGAAGGCCGGGTTGAAGCGCAGGACGCGGCCGTCGCCCACCAGCACCACCGGCGGCGCGTTGTCGAAGATCGCCGTCTGCAGTGCCAGCGCATCGTTGAGTTCGCGCTCGCGCCGCTGCAGCGCCTGGTGGGCGGTGACGCGCTCGGTCACGTTCTCGTGCAGCCCCACGATGGCGATGCGGCGGCCCCGGTCGTCGAACACCGGGGAGAGCGTCGCCTCGTCGTGGTAGATCGTGCCGTCCTGCCGCTGGTTGATGAATTCGCCGCGCCACGGCAGCCCCGCCATCAGCCGCGCCCACATCTGCCGGTAGGTTTCCGGCGGAGTGAGGCCCGAGGCGATCAGCGAGGGCTTGCGGCCGCGCACTTCATCGAGGGAATAGCCGGTGTTGGCCTCGTACTGCGCATTGACCCAGTCGATGCAGCCGTCGGCATCGGTGATCACCGCCGCCACGGGACTGGACTGCAGCGCGGCGCCCAGCACCCGGAAGCGCTCCATCGCCAGCGCCATGCGTGCGCGGTGGCGCATCATGTCCAGCAGCATGCCCCCGAGCACCAGCAGCAGCGTGAACACGCCCAGGCCGATCTGCCAGCGCTGCGCTGCGGGCAGCAGTGCGTGCAGGTCGTCGAGCATGACGATCTGCCAGGCGCCGTCGGGATCGTGCCACTCGAGCGGGCGGCGCTCCAGCGCATAGCGCACGCCCCCCACCGTCACCTCGCGCGCATCGGCGCGGAACGGCAGCGCCTGGGCGACGCCGTTGTCGAACAGCGCACCGAACTGCCGCTGCCGGCGCACCGCGTCGATGCGCTCCTGCGTGAGCGGCGGCGACATCGCATAGCGCCACTCGGGCCGCGTGGCCGCGAAAGCCACGCCCTGCGGAGACAGCAGCACCATCGGGAAGCCGGAACGCTGCATCTGCGTCTCGAACGGCTCGAACGACATCTTCACCAGCACCACCCCCACGATGGCGCTCGCCGGCGTGTCGCCTTCATAGAGCGGCGCGGCGTAGTAGAGCCCGCGCTCCTGGGTGTTGCTGCCGAGCGCCGGGTAGACGTTCACCGCCCCGCGCATCGCCTGGTGGAAGTACGGCCGGCTGGAGAGATCGAGCCCGACCGCGGCATTGCCGGGCGTCTCGTGCGCCACCACCCGGCCGTCGGCCGCCAGCACATAGATGCCGCTCACGAGGAAGCGGCCCCGCGCCACGGCGAGGCGGGTCAGGGCCTGCGGCGCGTTCGGCGGCAGCGTGCCGAGCGCGACCTCCTTGAGCGCGGGCTCGCTCAGGCCCAGCAGCGCCACCGCGCCGAGCAGCGGGCTGCCGGCCGTCTGGCTCATCAGGATGTCGGTGATGTGGGCCAGCAGGCTCTCGCGCTCCTGCGCGCGGGCGGCCTCGCGCCACTGGGCCACCGCCTGCACCGCGAGCCAGGCACCGGCCACCGCGAGCGCCAGCACCACGGCCCAGCCGCGCAGCCACCGGCCATCGCGTGCCGCGACCTTGTCGAACAGCGCCGCCAGCCCTCCCAGCCGGGCGCGCGGGCGCGGGCTCAGGCGCATGCGGACGCTCCCTGCCGGCCCCGCGGGGCGGCCCGGCCCGCACTGCCGAGCAGGACACCGGGCGGCAGTCCCGCTCCGCAATGGCCGGGCGGCGGCGCAGCGGCAGCCACATGGACGGAAAAGGCATCGACAGGCACGGTCGCTTTGAACCTTCGCAAACGGGAGGAAACACACCGGGGGCAAGGTCGGGCATGCGATTGCGGCATAACCCAGGCCACAGTATGGCAAAAGGTAACAAAGCATGGATTTTTTTACACATCTCTCACCCTGGCTCGCCACCGCCGTCGCGGCGCTGATCGCCATCACCGCTGCCGCCGTCGTGCACCGCATCGCCTCGCTGATCGCCCTGCGTGCCACGCGCGGCCTGCCGGTGCTCCACACGGTGGTGCAGGTGTGCGTGCCGGTGGTGCGCGTGCTGCTGCCGCTGGCGGCGCTTCAACTGGTGTGGGTGGCCGCTCCCAATGAGCAGGCCTACATCGGAACGGTGCGGCATGCCGGAGGCCTCGCCCTGATCGCTGCGGTGGCCTGGCTGCTGATCACCGGCATCGGCGGACTGGCCGACGGGGTGATCGCGCGCTACCCGGCGGACGTGGAGGACAACCTCACGGCCCGGCGCATCGCCACGCAGGCGCGCGTGCTGTCGCGCACCGCCATGACGGGCGTGCTGATGGCGGCGCTGGCGCTGATGCTCATGACCTTCCCCGGCGCGCGGCAGGTGGGCGCCAGCCTGCTGGCTTCGGCGGGTGTGGTGGGCATCGTGGCGGGCCTCGCCGCGCGGCCGGTGTTCAGCAACATGATCGCCGGGCTGCAGATCGCGCTCGCGCAGCCGATCCGCATCGACGACGTGCTCATCGTGGAAGGCGAATGGGGGCGCGTGGAAGAGATCACCGGCACCTACGTGGTGCTGCGCATCTGGGACGAGCGGCGGCTCATCATCCCGCTGCAGTGGTTCATCGAGAACCCGTTCCAGAACTGGACGCGCACCGGCTCGGAAATCCTCGGCACGGTGTTCCTCTACGCCGACTACCGGATGCCGCTGGATCCGCTGCGCGAGGAACTCGACCGCATCCTGGCCACCGCCCCGGAATGGGACCAGCGCGTGAAAGTGCTGCAGCTCACCGACGTGTCGGAGCGCACCATCCAGATCCGCGTGCTGGTGTCGGCACGTTCGTCGGGCCTCGCCTTCGATCTGCGCTGCCGCGTGCGCGAGGCGTTGGTGGCGTTCATGCAGCGTGAATACCCGGATTGCCTGCCGCAGACCCGCGCGCTGCTGGCGGGCGACCAGGGGGCGGCGAAGCCCTCGGTCCCGCCGCACGACATACCTCCCATGCAGGACGCCCCCGGCCGCGTGGTGCGGGGAGCCTGAGGGACTCAAGCCCTCGCAGTTCAGGTGCCGGAGCCTTCCTTGCCGGCCAGCGCCAATAATCCACCGTTCCGCCACCTGACGGGACACCCCCATGAATACGCTCTGGTTCCTGCTGCTCCTGCCCCTCTTCTGGCTCAACGCCTGCCGGATGCTCGCCGCGCGGTCGGGCTGGCGCGCGCTCGCGGCCCGTTTTCCGCAGCACACACCGCCCAGTGGAGAGGCCGTCCGCTTCGCGTCGGCCCGCATGGGGCGCGTCCATGGCATGCCGATCCATTACGCAAACTGCCTCACGGTGGCTGCGGGGCCCGAAGGGCTGTCGCTGTCCGCGCCATGGTTCGTGTTCTTCCACCGTCCGCCGATCACCCTGCCGTGGTCGCAGGTGGAGGCGGTGGAGCCCCTGGGCAACTCCGGGACAGCGCGCGTGCGGCTGGGTTCGGACGGCGACGGCCCGGCGGAATTCACGCTGATGGGGCGTGCCGGACAGATGGCGGCGTCCGCGTTCGATGGACGCAGGAACCCGGGGACATAGCCCGGCCCCGTGGCCGGGCGCGGGTCGGGCAGCCTAGGCCTGCCAGTCCGGCAAAGGCCGCCGCAGAAACTCCGGAATCGCTTCTGCCTCGAGCGGCCGCGACAGGTGGTAGCCCTGCACCGCATCGCACCCGGCCCCCGCCAGCATCGTGAACGCGGCACGGGTCTCCACGCCTTCGGCCAGGATGCGGTAGCCGAGCGAATGGCCCAGCGCGATGAGCGACTGCACCAGCAGCCATGCGCGGCTGTCGCCATCGATCGGCTTGATCAGCGACTGGTCCAGCTTCAGCAGCTCCACCGGAAGGCTCCGCAGGCAGGCGAGGTTGCAGTAACCCATGCCGAAGTCGTCCAGCGAAATCTGGGCACCCATGCCCCGGATTTCCTCCAGGGCGGCCTGGGTGCGCGCGCTGGTCATCACCGCGTTTTCGGTGCATTCCACATGCAGGTAGCGCGGATCGACGCCGGCCGCCGCGCAGATCGCGCGCACGTCGCGCACGAACGAGGCCTCCTCCAGGTTACGGGACGAGACGTTGACGGCCATCGTGAGTTCGATGCCCTGCGCATGCCAGCGGCCGAGCTGCTCCAGCGCGGTACGCAGCACCCAGCGGGTGAATTCGTGGATGAGCGCGCCGCTCTCCACCAGCGGGATGAATTCGCCCGGCGACACGTCGCCCAGCTCGGGGTGGCGCCAGCGCGCCAGCGATTCGACGCCGGTGAACGCGCCCGCGCGCAGGTTGAGCTTGGGCTGGTACACCAACCGGAACTCGCCGCGTGCCAGCGCCGGCAGGATCTCGCGCACCAGGCGGTAGGCCCGGCGGTGGGCCGCATCCAGCGCGGCGTCGTGCCATGCCAGCGCCGCCCCGCGGCCCAGGCCGGAATGCAGGGCTGCGCTGGCCATCCGCAGGGCGTCGCTGGGGCCCACGGCGCCGGCATCGAACTCCACGAGCCCGGCCATGGGCGCCAGTTCGATCGCACGCCCGTCGAAGGCCATGGGGCCGCTCAGGGCGGCCACCGTCTCCGCGGCGAATTGCTCGCGTTGCGCGCGGTTGCCGCCAGCGGGCTCCAGGCAGAAACGCATCTCGCCCACGTGGTAGACGGCGACGCCCCGCCCTGCCAGCCGCTTGAGTCTGTCTGCGAAGGCGATGGCGAGGGACTCCAGCGGTTCGGACCCCACCGCGCGCGACTCGGCCAGCATGCGTTCGTGCCCCATGATCTCGACCATCATCAGCGCCGACGGCGTGCCGGCGGGGCGGCCGCGCAGGTCCTCGAACAGCTGCGTGCGGTTGGGCAGCCGCGTCACGGCATTGACCCGGCCCGCACGCTGGTGCAGTTCGATGTGCGCCATGGTCATCCTGGCGAGCGTGGCCAGCTGGTCGCGCTGCTGCGGACTGAAAGTGCGGGGACGGTGGTCGAGCACGCACAGGGAGCCCAGCACATGGCCCGAATCCAGCAGCAGGGGAGCGCCGGCATAGAACCGGATGTACGGCTCGCCCGTCACCAGCGCATTGCGCTCGAAACGCGGATCGAGCACCGTGTCCTCCACCACCATGGCGTCGGCCGTCTCCACGACATGGGCGCAGAACGACGAGGACCGGTCGGTCTGCGCCAGGGAGAAGCCGAGGCGCGACTTGAACCACTGGCGGTCGGCATCGACGAAGGTCACCAATGACACGGGCATGTCGAAGATCTGGCCCGCCAGGCGGGTGATCTGGTCGAACTCCTCGCTCGCGGGCGTGTCGAGCAGCCCCGAGCAGTCGAGAAGATGGAGCCGCTCCCTCTCGCGGGCATCGGCAGACGATTCGTGGTCCGGCATGGAAGTACTTGTGGAGAGAAACCGAGTATGCGGCCGGGGCGCGGCGCCGGTGGTCGCAAAAAAGGGGGAAAACGCGCCCACGCAGGATAATCGCCCCTCGTATCGGACTCATCCGGCGGACGCCCCGGTTTCGGCGCGCCCGCCCAGCGCCATGGACAAAGGTATCAACTTGCAGAACGACAAAGAGCCATCTCCGATGGCCGAGGGGCACCCCGCCGATTTCTCCGCCCACACCCCCATGATGCAGCAGTACCTCGCCCTCAAGGCGGGCTACCCCGACACGCTGGTCTTCTACCGCATGGGCGATTTCTACGAGCTGTTCTGGGCCGATGCCGAGAAGGCCGCGCGCCTGCTGGACATCACGCTCACGCAGCGCGGCCAATCCGCGGGGCAGCCGGTGGTGATGGCCGGCGTGCCGTTCCATGCGCTGGAGAATTACCTGGGCCGACTGATCCGCATGGGCGAATCGGTGGCGATCTGCGAGCAGGTGGGCGAAGTGGGGGCCTCCAAGGGGCCGGTGGAGCGCAAGGTGGTGCGCGTGGTCACGCCCGGCACGCTCACCGACAGCGAGCTGCTGCCGGACAAGGCCGAGGCGATGCTGCTGGCCGTGCACCAGGCGCCCCGCGCCCGCTGCGGCCTGGCCTGGCTGAGCGTCACGCAGGGCGTGGTGCATCTGGCCGAATGCACGCACGACGAGGTCGGAACCTGGATCGCGCGCATCGGCCCGAGCGAGGTGCTCTACAGCGCCGGCGTGACCGAGCGTTTCGAGCAGCAATTGCAGGCGCTGCGCCAGGGCGGCGTGCTCTCCTGCCCCCTGAGCCTGCGGCCGGACTGGCAGTTCGACGGCGCCCTGGGCGCGCGCAAGCTGCTGGAGCATCTCGGCGCGGCCAGCCTCAACGCCTGGGACGCGCAGGACCTCGCCCACGCGCACGCCGCCGGCGCCGCCCTGCTCTCGTATGCCGAACACACGCAGGGCCGCGCGCTCACGCACATCCACGCGGTGCGCGTGCAGAAGAACGACGCGCTGATCGCCCTGCCCCCCGCCACGCGCCGCAACCTGGAACTCACGCGCACGCTGCGCGGCGAGGATGCGCCCACCCTCTTCTCGCTGCTGGACACCTGCATGACCGGCATGGGCAGCCGCCTGCTCAGGACCTGGCTGCTGGAGCCGCGCCGCGACCGCGCCGAAGCCCGCGCGCGGCTGGCGGCCACCGCGGAACTGCGTGGGGACGGCGGCGATGGCGGGCACGGCGGCACCGGCAGCTGGCAGGCCCTGCGCGGCGCGCTGCGCGGCGTGAGCGACGTGGAGCGCATCACCGCGCGCATCGCACTGCGGCAGGTGCGCCCGCGCGAACTGGTGGCCCTCTGCAAGACGCTCCACAAGGCCGAACAGATCGCCGCGGAGCACCGCTGGCACGATCCGCTGCTGGCCGGCATCGCCGGCGACCTGCATGCGCCGCCAGCCTGCGGTGCGCTGCTGGCCGGCGCGATCCTGGAGGAGCCTTCGGCCCTGGTGCGCGACGGCGGCGTGATCGCCGACGGCTTCGACGCCGAGCTCGACGAACTGCGCGGCATACAGAACCACTGCGACGATTTCCTGCTGGCGCTGGAGACGCGCGAGAAGGCCCGCACGCTGATCCCCAACCTGCGCGTGCAGTTCAACAAGGTGCACGGCTTCTACATCGAGGTGACGAGCAGCTACCTCGACCGCATTCCCGACGACTACCGCCGCCGCCAGACGCTGAAGAACGTCGAGCGCTTCATCACGCCCGAACTGAAAGCCTTCGAGGACAAGGCCCTGTCGGCGCAGGAGCGCGCGCTGGCGCGCGAGAAGTGGCTGTACGAACAGGTGCTCGACCAGTTGCAGCCGCACGTGCCGGCGCTCATCCGCGCCGCGCAGGCCATCGCCACGCTCGATGCGCTTTGCGCGCTCGCCGAGCGCTCGCTCACGCTGGGCTGGTGCGCGCCGCAGTTCGCGGCCGAGCCCTGCATCGAGATTGAGGGCGGCCGCCACCCGGTGGTGGAAGCGCGCCTGGCGGAAACCTCGGCCGGCGCCTTCATCCCCAACCACACGCGCCTGAACGCCAACACGCGCATGCAGATCATCACCGGCCCGAACATGGGCGGCAAATCCACCTACATGCGGCAGGTGGCGCTGATCGTGCTGCTGGCGAGCATGGGCAGCCACGTGCCCGCCGCGCGCTGCCGGCTGGGCCCGATCGATGCGATCCACACCCGCATCGGCGCGGCGGACGACCTCGCCAACGCCCAGTCCACCTTCATGATGGAGATGACCGAGGCCGCGCAGATCCTGCATGCCGCCACGCCGCATTCGCTGGTGCTGATGGACGAGATCGGCCGCGGCACCAGCACCTTCGACGGCCTGGCGCTGGCGAGCGGCATCGCCACGCACCTGCACGACCGCACGCGCGCCTTCACGCTGTTCGCCACGCACTATTTCGAGCTGACGGAACTGGCCGCGCGCCATGCGCACGCCGTGAACGTGCACGTGGGCGCCACCGAATCCGGTTCGGACATCGTGTTCCTGCACGAGATCCAGCCCGGCCCGGCCAGCCGCAGCTACGGCATCCACGTCGCGCGGCTCGCGGGCGTGCCCGCGCCGGTGCTGAACCACGCGCGGCATGCGCTCTCGGCGCTGGAGGAGCGGGCCAACGAAGGCGAGACGCAGGTGGACCTGTTCGCCCCGCCGCCGGAATCCGAGGCGCCGGGCACGAGCCCGGTGGAGGCCGCCCTGCAGGACATCCACCCCGACGCCCTGAGCCCGCGCGAGGCGCTGGACGCGCTCTACCAGCTCAAGCGGCTGGCGCAGCCGGGCTGAGCGTCGCCGCGGCGGTCCCGCGGTCCGTCCGCCACCGGCGTGCGGCCTGGCGGGCATCGCGCCCCGCCCCCTGCGGGGAAATCTCCCCCGGGTTAAGATCCGCCCGCGCTCCGGGGTGCACACCTGTGCTGAGATCCACACCCGCGAACTTGAACCGGGTCATTCCGGCGGAAGAAGAGCCACCGTCCCGATGCGGCCGCCAGCGGCCCGGCGCGGGCGCGGGACACCTTCGGAGCCTCCTGCCACAGGTCCTGAAGGAATCCCATGCCATCGTTCGCTCCGCTGGACGCGGAAGTGCTCTCATTCATCGCGCAGGACGGCTGCACCGATGCCCGGTTCGACGAACTCGCGCTGCGGCTGTTCGCCCACCAGTACGCCGCCAACGCCCCCTACCGCGCCTTCTGCCAGGGCCGGGGCGCCACGCCGCGCAGCGTGAAGGCCTGGAGCGACATCCCGGCCGTGCCCATCGACGCCTTCAAGGCCCAGGCACTGCGCTGCGAACCCGCCGCGACCGGCGAGCGCGTCTTCATGACCAGCGGCACCACGCGCGGCGACACGCGCGGCCGGCATTTCCACCCGCGGCTCGCGGTGTACGACCGGTCGATGGAGCGGAATTTCGCAGAACGCTTCATGCGCGGGCAGCAGCGCATGCCGATGGGCATCCTGTTCCCGGACGAGGACGCGATGCCGAATTCGTCGCTCGCCCACTACCTGGCCCTCGCGAAATCCACCTTCGGTGCGCCCGGCAGCCGGCATTTCGTGGGCCCGCAGGGCACCGACTGGAGCGGACTGTGGCAGGTGCTGGAAGCCGCCGAGCGCACCGGCACGCCGTATGCGCTGCTGGGCGCGAGCTACAGCTTCGTGCACCTGATGGATGCGCTGCGCCCGCAGGGCCGCGCCTTCCGCCTGCCGCCGGGCAGCCGCCTGCTCGATACCGGCGGCTACAAGGGCCAATCGCGCGAACTGCCGCTGGAGGCGTTCTACGCCGAGCTGTCGCAGGCCCTGGGCGTGCCGCGCGAGCACTGCGTCAACATGTACGGCATGACCGAACTCAGCACGCAGTTCTACGACGATGGAAATGCCTCGGTGCCCTCGGTCAAATCGGGGCCGCACTGGATCCGCTCGCGGCTGGTGGACCCGGTCACGGGCCGCGACGTGCCGGCCGGCGAGCGCGGCATCCTCGTGCACTGCGATCTCGCCAACGTCAACTCCGTGACCACGATCCTCACGGAAGACGTGGGGCTGTGGGCCGACGGCGGCTTCCTGCTGCTCGGCCGCGCCGAGGGCGCGCAGGCCAAGGGCTGCTCGCTGGCGGTGGATGAATTCATGCGGGCCACCGCGGCATGACGGTTCCGCGGCCGCCAGGGCTTCCGCCGATCCGGGCCGGCTACCTGCCGGGCATCGGCCCGGACGAGGTCGCCTGGGAGGTGCTGCCGTTCGTGCAGGGCGGCGCCCGCGTGGAGGTGGCCGTGCCGGTGCTTACCGCGGCGCAGATGGAAGCGCTGGCCGACCGCGTGCAGCGGGCGGCCGCCCGGCACCTGAAGACGATGACCGTGGCGCAGATCATCGAAGTGATCGACCGCGCCATCGCCCGCCTGCTCGACCGCTCCGATCCGTTCCGCCGGCAGGCCGAGGCGCTCCTGCCCGTGGTGAGCGGCTACGACGCCGAGATGGTGCGCCTGGGGCTGACGGGCTTCTTCAAGACTTTCCGCGCGCCGCAGCTGCGGCGCTTCGTGGCGGAGGATTTCGCGAACCCGCTGGTGCTCGACGGCTTCCAGCCCGCCCCGAAGGGTGGCGCGGTGCGGGCCCTCGGGCCCGGCCTGCTGGTGCACAGCTGGGCCGGCAACGTGCCGGCGCTGCCGCTCTGGAGCCTGGTGTGCGGCCTGCTGGTCAAGGCCGGCAACATCGGCAAGGTGCCGAGCGCCGAGCCACTGTTCGCGGGCTGGTTCGCGCAGTTGCTCGCCGAAGTGCATCCGCCGCTCGCCGACTGCCTGGCCGTGGTGTGGTGGCGCGGCGCGGGCGCGGAAGACGCATCCGCCCTCTATGCCCGGGCCGACACGGTGCTCGCCTACGGCGGCAACGAATCCCTGGATGCGATCCGGCGGCGCCTGCCCGTGACCACTCGCTTCCTGCCGCACGGGCACAAACTGGGTTTCGGCCTGGTGGCCGCCGCGGCGCTCGATGCGCTCGAAGGCCCCGCGCTCGCGCGCCGGGCCGCCTGGGACGTGATGCGCTACGACCAGCAGGGCTGCTATTCGCCACATGTGTTCTACGTGCAGCGCGGCGGTGCCGTCGCGCCGCGCGACTTCGCCGGACGGCTGGCGGGCGAGCTCGCCCAGCTGCAGCGGCGCTTCCCGCGCCGGGCACTCGTGGTGGAGGACGCCGCCGCCCTCGCCCACTGGCGCCAGGGCGTGGAATGGCGCTCGATCCCCGGCGCTTCCGGCGAGGCCGCCGAACAGCTCATCGGTACGCCGGACGATGCCTGGAGCGTGGCCTTCGCCGACGGGCCGCGGGCCCTCGCGCCCACGGCGCTGCAGCGCACGGTGCAGGTGGTGGCCGTCGATGCGCTGGAGGACGCGGTCGCCGCCGTCGCCGCGCAGAAGGATTACCTGCAGACCGCCGGTGTGGCCGCCCCGCCCGAAGCGCTCTACCGCCTGGCTGCGCTGTTGGGCGACGCGGGCGTGAGCCGCGTCTGCGCCATCGGCGCGATGAGCACGCCCGAGGCCGGCTGGCACCACGACGGGCGCTTCAACCTGCTCGACCTCGTGCGCATGGTGGAGATCGAACCCTCCGCCGAAGCCGCCGCAGAGCCCTTCGCACCCTATGCCGACTGAACCGCAGGCGCAGATGCAGGTGCCGATGCACTCGCCGGTGCACGCACGGGCGGATGCCGCGCCCTCCTCCCTCCCCTTCCTGGAGATCGAGGCGGCCTCGTTCGCCTACCCGGGCCGTCCGCCGGCCGTGGACGGCGTGCGCTGGCGCGTGGGCGCGGGGGAATTGCACTGCCTCGTCGGCCGCAGCGGCTGCGGCAAGACCACGCTGCTGCAGCTCGCCGCCGGGCTGCTGCGGCCGCAGTCGGGCGCGGTGCGCCTGCAGGGCGGGCCGGTCCCGGCACCGGGGCCGTGGCTCGGCTACATGTTCCAGGCGCCCACGCTGCTCGACTGGCGCAGCGTGATCGACAACGTGCTGCTGCCGGTGTCGCTGCAGCGCAGTCCGCAGCCGCGCGACGTGGAACGCGCGGGCGCCCTGCTGGAGCAACTGGGGCTGGCCGGGCACGCGCAGCGCCATCCGCGCCAGCTCTCGGGCGGGCAGCAGAGCCGGGTCGCGCTGGCGCGCGCGCTTGTGCTGGAGCCCGCACTGCTGCTGCTCGACGAACCCTTCGCCGCGCTGGACGCGATCACCCGCGCGGACCTGCAGGACGACCTGCTGCGCACCTGCCGCCGGCACGGCACCACCGTGCTCTTCGTCACGCACGACATCACCGAGGCCGTTTACCTGGGCGACCGCATCGCCGTGCTGCACGCCGGGCGCGTGGTGGCCGACATCGGGGTCGATCTGCCCGCGCCGCGCACCCAGGCGATGCGCCACGAGGCGCCGTTCAACCACCTGTGCGCACGCGTGCGGGCCGCCATGGACGGCGTGGACGGCATGGGAGCCGCCGCATGAAGGCCGCCTCCTCCCCTACGGCCGCCGCCCCCTGGCGGCACCGCGCCCTGGGCGCCGCACTTCTGCTGGCGCTGCTGGCCGCCTGGGAATGGACGGCGCGGCACGCGGGCCTCTCCGCCCTGGTGCTGCCCGCGCCCTCGGCCGTGGCGGCAGCGCTGTGGACGGGGCTGCGCTCCGGCTACTTCCTGCCCCACCTGGGCGCCACCCTGCAGGCGCTCGGCCTGGGCCTGGCCGGCGGCGGCGCGGCGGGCCTGCTGACTGGCGCCGCGCTGGCCGAATCGCCGCTGCTGGAGCGCGTGCTGCGGCCCTACGTGGTGGTAAGCCAGGTGGTGCCCAAGCTGGCGCTCGCGCCGCTCTTCGTGCTGTGGTTCGGCTTCGGCATCGCCTCCACGGCGCTCATCACCGGGCTGATCTGCTTCTTCCCACTGATGGAGAACACGCTCACCGGGCTGCGGCAGGCCGATCCGCAGCGGCTGCAGCTCTTCCGGATGCTGGGCGCCACGCGCTGGCAGACCCTGCTGCGGCTGAAGCTGCCGATCGCGCTGCCGGCCATCCTCGCGGGGCTGCGCATGGCCGTGGTGCTGGCGCTGGTCGGCGCCGTGGTGGGCGAGTTCATCGGCGCGAGCCGCGGCCTGGGCGCGGTGATCATCGCCTCGCAGGGAATGATGGACACCACCCTGATGTTCGCCGCGCTGGCGCTCATCGCCGCGATCGGGCTGCTGCTCTACCAGGCCACTTTGCTGTTCGAGCGGTGGCTGCTGCGCGCCCATGCGGGCACCGACTGACCTTCCTTCTCCGACCCCAGGAACAACGCACATGTCCACCTCCCGCCACCTCTCCCGCCGCGCCCTGCTCGCCGCTTCCGCCGGCCTCGCCGCCGCGCCGTGGGCCGGCATGGCGCTGGCCCAGCCCTCCACGCAGCCGCCGGTGCGCGGCAAGGTCACCGTGGCCGGCTGGAGCAAGCCGATCAGCGAGATCACCAACCTGCTGGCCGAGCCCGACAAGGGCTTCTTCCGCGCCCAGGGGCTGGAGCTCGCCTACCTGCCCGGTGCCGGCGGCGGCGACGCGCTGCGCAACACGCTCAGCGGCCAGGCCGACGTGGCCTTCACCGATCCGGGCTCATTCTTCATGGCGCTGGACAAGGGCGAGCGCCTCACCGCCATCTACGACATCTACCCGCAGAACGTGTTCAACGTGGTGTCGCTGCAGTCCTCCGGCATCCGCACGCCGGCCGACCTGAAGGGCAAGCGCATCGGCGTCTACAGCCTCTCCAGCGGCACGCGGCAGAACCTGCTGGTGCTGCTGCACCAGGCCGGGCTGAAGGAATCGGACGTGACCATCGTGGTCACCGGCCTGCTCAATTTCGCGCCGCTGCTGCAGGGGCAGGTGGATGCCACGGCCGCCACCGACACGGGTCTCGCCGTCGGCCGGCGCCGCGGCATCGGTGCGGTGAACGTCATGCAGGTGCGCGATTACCTCAACGTCTCCAGCGACCTGTACGTGGTCCGCCAGGAGGTGCTGCCGCAGAAGAAGGCGCTGCTGCAGGCCTTCCTGAAAGCCTACCGCGACAGCGCGGCCTGGATGATCGCCCAACCCGACGAGGCCGCGGCCCTCGCCGTAAAGCACGCGATCGACGGCACGCAGCCGGACGTGAACCTGGAGGTGATCCGCCTGCGCAACGCCGCCGCGCAGCCCTCGCTGCCGGGCCAGCCGCTGGGCGCGTTCAACCTCGCATCGCTGCAGCAGGCCGCCGATGCCTACCGCGCACTCGGCCTGGTGCAGCGCCCCATCCGCGTGGCCGACGTGGTCGACACCCGCCTGCTGCCGTCCGCCTGAGCGGAACGGCACGCAACGAAGCGAAGAACGAAGGATGACCATGCAGTTCAAGGGCCAGGTCGTGCTGGTGACGGGCGCGGGCCGGGGCATCGGCGCCGCGATCGCGCGGGCGTTCGCGCAGCAGGGCGCCACCGTGGCCGTCAACCACCTGTCGAACGACGCGGCGGCGGCCGAGACGGTCGCGGCCTGCCGGGCCGCGGGCGGCGACGCCTGGGCCGCGCGCGCCGACGTGGGCGATGCCGCGGCCGCGCAGGCGATGGTGGATGGCGTGCTGCGCGA
>Ga0308159_1001604_pt1 | contig 31126 bp, 36 predicted proteins | sample PhyCR1_FD_201040 | JGI IMG/M metagenome (GOLD analysis project Ga0308159, IMG submission 201040) | Phyllosphere microbial communities from UC Gill Tract Community Farm, Albany, California, United States - DLSLC.R1 | ecosystem: Host-associated > Plants > Phyllosphere > Unclassified | place: USA...
CCGTTTTCGAAAGGAGTGGGAGTTCGAGTCTCCCTCGGGGCACCACATAGCAGTATCTGAGAGTCTCTACCAACCTCTCAGACCCAGAGAAACCGGCCACTTGGCCGGTTTTTTTGTGCCTGCCTGTTTACTCCTGTCTCCCCTTATCCGTTGTATCCCTGTATCCCTGCTTGTATCCTGAGAAAGATACCGAACTTTGGGATACAAGGATGAAACGCGCAGATATCAAGCGCCGCCCTCTTGCCGATACCACGCTTGTAGGGCTTGAGCCTGAAACAAAGGAATATCGAGAGCTGGACGGAAACGGCTTATATTTCCGGGTCAAACCGGACGGGGGCAAGTCATGGCAACTCCGGTACAAGCGTCCTGCAGGTAACTGGGCATGGATGGGCCTCGGCGGCTATCCAGAAGTCAGCGGCGCACTTGCTCGCGAAAAAGCAGCCGATCTACGAAAGATTGTCAGTAGCGGTGCCGACCCTCTTGAACAAAAGCGCTCGGCAAAAGCGGCAATCGATGCAGCTCGAACCCGAACCTTCAGAGCGGCTGCGGAAGCTTGGCTCAAGGCAAAGGAGGAAAAAGGTCTCGCCTCCTCCACTCTCAATAAAATCCGCACCTACCTCGACAAAGACATACTTCCAGCGCTTGGTGATAAACCTCTGGACGAAATAACTCGAACCGACTGTGCAAATCTCCAGGCCTCCCTCGAAGCTCGGGAGGCGCATAACGTTGCTGAAAAATGTCGGACGTGGGTCAATCAGATCTTCGGCAGAGCAATCGGCTTGGGGCTGACAGAAAACGATCCCGGTAGCCGTCTACGCGACATCGCGGCTCAAGCGCCGAAGACTCAACAACACCCCCATCTGCTAGAGCCCGAACTCGGTGAGTTTCTCACCGCCTTGAAGAATACCCCTAGCAGACTCACCGCTCGAACGGCGGCATGGCTTTGCATATGGACAGCCTCAAGGCCGGGAATGGTTCGTCTAGCGGAGTGGAAAGAGTTTGATCTCGATAAAGCTCTGTGGACTACACCTGCTTCGAAGATGAAGATGCGCCGAGACTTCGTGTGTCCCCTTCCGCGCCAAGCGCTAGTAGCACTTAGAGAGCTGCACGCTTTAACCGGGCGCAGCCGCTGGCTATTCCCTGGAGTTGGTGCGAAGAATCCGACTATCAGTGAGAACACGATCAATAAGGTATTCGCGACCATTGGCTACAAAGGACGTCTTGTTGGCCACGGCACTCGGCACACAGCGAGCACCCTGCTCCGTGAGCACGGATGGCCGAAGGAACATGTAGAGGCGCAATTGGCCCACAAAGAAGAGGGCATCTCGGGGGTCTACAACAAAGCTCAGTACCTCGAGCAACGGACAGCCATGATGCAGTGGTATGCCGATTATCTGGACAAGTTGCAGAATAGGAACGTCGTGCTGGGCCAGTTCGGACAAGCCATTTGATCATGCAAATCCTGAATCCTCAAAAACACGGTGTTCCGCGTGTTCCATGTGTTCCTAAACTGCTGAGAGCCTTTGAAATCGAGGCTTTCAACGGTGGAACACAAATAGTGCTCAACTGGAACACATGGGCGATGACACACAAAAGGTGTTCCAGAATCAGCTACGCCCCCAGGCTAAATGGCCTTCTCATCTCTGGCGGCTTCCTAGCCTCGCCGGGCGCAGGCGGTCGCGTTTTTTCGGATCCGCGAACGGGGCGAGGGGAAAATAATGAATAGCAGATTCTATTTAAGCGTCCCGATCGACGCCGAAGGCTGGGAGAACATCGAGGCGCTTGAACATCTAGTGCTGTACGAAGAATTTGCAGAGCGCATCGATCGAGTCGTTGAACTCATCCGGGAGGGTCATCTGCATTGGGCAAATCATCTGAACGACGCTGGCGAATGGACAATCGACGCAGTCCGCGTCTTCGGAGAGGTTAGACGTCACTCCTACAATATCCATCAACGCATAGGGCTGTTTCAGGATGACTTAGCTCGTACCATCCGATGGTTTATCGGCGAGTCGTCTGAGTCAGTTTTTACAGATTGCCAATGCGTCGCGGCATTAGCAATAGATCGTGCCTGTCATGCCATTGAGGTGCTGGGCCGCTGGTTAAGAGAGTTTAACGAGGATCTTTACACCGGTGACCGGGACAATCTAATTTCCTTAGCTGAAGAGTGCCCAGACAGCTTCGACGTGCTTGTGAACGAGATCCGTCAAGAGCAGGCTTCCCTTGAAGCCGATGCTCGAGAATATGCGGCAGACTTAATCGGTGCAGCCCAGCACTACATCATTCTCGCGAGGGTGTATGCCTCGCCAGTGTTAAGCAGCAGCGAGAAAACCCGGATCAGCGCCACAGCGAGAAAAGCCGGAAATAACTCGGCGGATATACGCCGTGAGGCCACTGCAGATCGCAATCAGAGTATTTGCTCGCATGCTAAGCGCCTCCTCAGTGATGGACGATCAGAAAGAGAGATCGTCGGCATTATTTTTGGCACTGACAGTGCGATCAAAGCGCCGGGGAACTCGACTAAGCTATCTAAAAAACAAATCCGCAATATTTTGGTCTCTGCCGGAATACTTACTTAGACTCATAGAGACACTAATCGCCACCGCGACTCTAACCCCAAGAGCCTTTAACTAAAAAAGCAAACTTGCAAATTAGGAAAACCATGAAAATCTATGTCGACACAAATATTTTCTATAACGATTGGTTTATGAGGCAATCCAACTTTAGATATTTCTTCCACTACATAGCAAATGAGAATGAAGAGCTTCTTATCTCCAAAGTTGTTTGTGAAGAGGTAGAAAATATTCGTCGACGCGAAGCACTTGAGGCCATCCAAAAAATCAAAAACGAATTAAAGTCCCTCACCAAGCTCCTGCCACAACCGCTCACACCTGATCTATCGACAGCGGAGAACTTTGAGTTCGATTTTATCGAACACCTCGAAGATCGTTGTGACAACCTTGAATTACTTGAGTACGAGGAAGTTAGCCACAGAGAAGTTGTTGCACGCGCACTTACCAACAAAAAGCCGTTCTCCGACGGTGAAAAGGGATACCGAGACACACTCATCTGGCTTTCCCTAATCCACCACCTCAAGAAAACCAAATACAAGGGTGAAGTTGTCTTCTTAACAAACAACACCTCCGACTTTTTTGAAAAAAAGGGTTCTGAATTAGCTTTGCATAAAGACTTAGTGAGCGATCTTAATGCGCACGGGATAACCGCAAACATTCGACCTTGCGACTCCCTATTCTCGTTTGTGCGCGACCATGTTGAGAAAAATGAAAACCTTGTGAACAACAGCTTTGTAAATGATATCCTAATTGCAGAAGGCTGTAACTTCTTTCGCAATATATCAGCTAATGAGTTGGTAAGCGTACTCGACGGTACACGCCTGGCTGGACTGCCACTGCAAAACCTGATTTTCTCTGATGTAGATATTATGGAAGGATTAGAGGATGAGCACTTAGAAAGCGGCGAAGAATTAGGAAAGAGCGAAGTTTTCTTATCGTACACTTTCAACATCAGAATCCTTGAAATTTGGCTGGAAGTCCCCAAGCTTGACTATGTCAGCCGACAAAGCGACTTCGATAGAGAGTTTTATGAAGTCACACAGAAAGACAATAGCGTATTACTTCAAACATTCATCAGACCTTATTTTGACATCAGTTTCATCTACAACACGCAAAACGACTCCTACAAAGATGTCAGCATTGCCTGCAGACGTCTGCGATAACAAGCTCATAAATGTTACTTTCTAATATTGAAATTACGAATTAACGATTAGATGGCCCTTGTAGTCGACTCCTGCCAGTTTTCTCTGGCAGCCTTCGAGGCGATCATCAGACCAGTCTGGTACCTATCAGGCTTCACGCGAGAGCTTGGTAACCACGCGAATGGATAGTCCAGTCCACTCTACCAGCCCAAACTCTCTTAAAAGGGAAATGAACCACTGTTCGTTTCCCTTCCCACACTTAGCGTTAGCCCTGTATCCCTTAACGACTACAGGAAACGCTAAATGACTGAGACAACGCTCCGATCCATCTCCCCTCTTCCGCCCTTCTCCACCGATTTGCTCACGCCCGATCAGGTGGCCGCCACCCTCGGTCTGTCGCACCGCACGCTCGCCGCCTGGCGCAGTTCGCGCCGCAATCCGCTGCCGTATGTAAAAGTCGGAAGCCGCGTGCGTTATCGGTCCAAGGATGTGTCTACGTGGCTCGAAAGCCGCACACACAGCGCTGCCGCAACTGCGAGGAACGAGAAATGAAAAGCTCATACCTCCGCTCCTCTGCAAATGACTCCACACCAATCGACCCATCGCTGACGCTCATCCGCATTGGCGAAGTCATGAGCATCGTCGGTCTCGCACGCCCCACCATCTACAAGCTGATGAATGAGCCGGAAAGTGGTTTTCCAAAAACCGTAAAACTCACCAACAGCAACGCGCGTGGCGCCCCTGTCGCCTGGGTTTTGTCCGAAGTTCAAGCGTGGACACGCGGTCGCATTGAAGCACGTGATGAGGTGGCCGCATGAAGCGCAACTACTGCCCATTCAAAGGCCCTTTCCACGACTCCTACAGCATCGGCTTTCAGCTCTACGCTCAAGGCGGCATCAATTGGCGTCATCGCACCATCGCTGGCGTGAGCTGGAACGGTAAAGAAAAAGAGGCGTTCTTTTTCAATCCTGATGGCCTCGTATTGCCGCTCATGCCCAATCCCTGGGAACTACCGGAGATCATCCGCAAGCACGCCTTTCGCCGTGAGTTTTCCAGCATTCACGGCCAAGGCCATTTCGCGATGAAAGAAGGCCGTCGTGCGGGGCTGAGTCAATTCGCGCTGAACAACTGGGTCACTTACTGGTTGATTGATCAGAAGGATGGCTACTCGAACGACCCCGACGTTTGGGGCCAGTTTGTTGACAAGGAAATTGAGCAAGAAAAGGGCATCAGTGAACGGCTCTATACAGATCTGCGCATCACATCCGACCTCAGTGAATACATGGAAGGGTGTCTGAACGAGCGGCGCAATGTACTCGCCGAGCAATACCGTCGCCGCTGTGTAGAAGACAGCAAGATCCTCGCGTGGCTCAGGGGTGAAACTCCACCTCCGCTGTTTGCCAACGTGCAGGAGGCAGCGTGAGCCGTTCGATTGCCAATCAAGCCTTGATGCATCCCTTTTCAGTGCTGCGCCGCATCGGCTTTTCAGCCGCCACGATGCAGCGCCTCGAGCGCTATCGCAGCCGCCAGGACAAACAGGGGCGCGTGGTCAGCCTACTTAGCTGGGCCGACGGCACCTGGTGCGCCCTCGCGCTCCACTGCGAAAACATCGGTGCGGTGATCGTCGACGAAGGCCAGCAAACGGAAGCCTACGAAGAAGCCCGCTCAATGCTCAATGACGGCTTCCTGCCCCTGCTCAATCTGCGTTGGGAAGCCCACGCCTGAAACGAAAACGCCCCCGGCGGCAACCGGGGGCGTTTGAGGTCAATCTGTATGCCCGGTCAATTTATGTCGCATCAAAAAAATGCGCAAGGCTTCGTGCTGGTTGCGCTGATAAAAACTCGGGGTTATCCTGCCGCCATCACTGCAAAATCAGTGATCGGGTTTGGCGACCCGAGTACATACAGGCGCACAGGCGCCCCCATACCGATTGCTGGCGCTTTTTTTGTGCCCGCACTCCTGCTTTATGGTGGCTGTGCGTGGGAGACCCTCGGGTCTGCCGGGGTCCTGTATGCCCGGTTCGCCAACCCGCGCACAGCTGCCACCCTTACATCGTTTGGCGACGATCCGTGGCAGCTCCTCACATACAGGAGCTTCACTTATGCACGCCCTCAATCCGTCCAAAATTCGCGCCGCTGCACACCGTGCAATGGCTCTCGCCGCTCTACACGCCAACTCCAGTCTTGCTACACGTCTCGCCCGCTACAACGCACATATGGCCAAAGCTCGCGTTCTCGAAGCCGCAGGCGGTGCCCAATGAAGAACGCCCTGAGTTTTGCCCTGCCCGAAGACATTCTCAGCGTGAGCCAGCGCGCCGGGGCCGGTGTACCGATAGACGCCATAGCCTGCGCCATTGAGCGCGCGGACTCGGTGCTGACGTTGCTCGAAGACCATTTTGAAGGTGAGTCGCACCTCTCCAACCGTGTTATTGCCGCCGTCATTTGGGACGTTCGCGGCACCCTCGGTTTGATCAAAACCCTCGCTCTGCACGGTGATACCACTTCCGTTCCAGCGGAGCAGGAAGGCGGTGCGCTATGAACGCGTTGACCACGATTGGCTGCACGGATTTTTCGCCTGCTAATGCCAGCGGCTTGAAGTTATTTCGCGTCAACGCAGGCATCCCCATCGAAGATGCTCTGGAGCTAGCCTCTCAGTTGCAAGACCACGTGAACCTGCTCAACCGCGACGCCGCCATGAGCGACCAAGGCGAACGGTTTAGTTGGCCTGCTCTGTATTTAGGTGAAATGGCAAAAGCGCTGCTTGATGACGTGGCTGACACCTTGTTCTCGCCGAGGGCCGACACATGAGCCAGCACCAGAACAGCAAAGCGAAACGTCCGAGCTTCGCCGACGTAAAAGCTGCCTCGCTGAAGGACATTGAACGTGTCCTCGCGCACTGGTTGCCCAACGGAAAGCGTGTGGACGGTGGCAAGGAATACACCGCTCCCAATCCGACTCGCACTGATAAGCGAGCCGGTTCGCTCAAAGTCAATTTGAACAAAGGCACGTGGGCTGACTTCGCCACCGGCGACAAGGGCGGAGACCTTATCGACTTGGTGCGCTACTTGGACGGCGGCACCGATGTCGAGGCGTGCGCGAAGCTCACCGACCTGCTGAGCTTGAGCGTCGGTGCGGCGCGGTCGGCTCCCGCTCAAGGTAAAACCAAAGAGCCAACATGGACCGCCATACAGCCGATCCCGGCCGAAGCGATGCAACGTTGCCCGGTCCGCCATCGAGATCACGGTGCTCCGTCGAAAGTTTGGATCTACCGTGACGCTAGCGGTCAGCCACTCATGGCTCTCTACCGTTTTGATCTCTGTCCAGATGAAGACGGCAGGCCCAAAAAGGTCTTCGCTCCTTTGACCTGGTGCCAGCGCTCTAACAGCGAAACCACGCAATGGCGCTGGCAGGGATTGCCTTACCCGCGCCCGCTTCTGCGCTTGGAAGAGTTGGCACTGCGCGATGCCGCACCTGTCGTGTTGTGCGAAGGCGAAAAAGCCGCCGACGCGGCAGGCGAATTGATGCTGGACTACGTGGCAACGTGCTGGCCGAACGGATCTAACTCTTGGCACAAGGCCGACCTGACACCACTCAAAGGGCGCTCGGTTGTGCTTTGGCCGGACAACGACAGCAGCGGCAAGTCGTGTATGGAAGAAGTCGCCAAAAAGCTACACGAAATCGGCGCCGAATCGGTCCGGTTCGTCGCGCTCAATATGTTCAAACGCAAGCCCACTTGGAAGGACGATCAAGCAGCCTTTTGCAAAGGTGGCCAGTGGGACGACGGGGACGATGCCGCCGACGCACTGAGTAAAGGTTGGACGGCAGCACACGTCGCCGAGCTGGCGCGCAGCGGTGAGCTTTTCGTTCCTCTCCCACACGAGCAAGCTGACGAACCTGCAGAGCCAAAAGCATCAGCCAAACAACCGGCAAAATCGAAAACCGATTTGCTACCCGGTGGTTTTCGATTGGCCCCTGATGGCGTGTTCTATACCGGCGATGATGGTGAGTCGCGGCCTGTGTGTTCCTCCTTGGAAATTCTCGCCCGTACCCGCGATGACAAGGGTCACAACTGGGGTTTGCTGGTTGAATTTGATGATCCAGACGGCGCTAAAAAGCGTTGGAACATTCCCGCTCGCAACATGACCGGCGACTTCGGCAAAGACGTACTGGGGCCGCTGGTGGATATGGGATTGCGCTTGCCTGGTACGCGCTCCGGCCGCAATGCCCGCAACGATCTTCAGAGCTACCTGCAAGGGTTCGATAGCAACGAACGGGCGCGCTTGGTCACTCGTCTTGGATGGCATGGGCCTGCATACCTGTTACCCGATCAGCAGATCGGCAATAGCCATGAGCATCTATTCTTTTGTGATGCAGGGGCGCAGCTTCCTCCCATCAGCGAGGCCGGCACACTGGAGCAATGGCAACAGCAGATCGGCGCAGTTTGCGTAGGTAATCACCGCTTAGCGTTTGTCGTCAGCGTGGCTTTCGCTGGGCCGCTGCTGCACTTGCTGGGTCATGAATCCGGTGGGTTCCATCTTTATGGCGACAGCTCCGGCGGCAAGACGACTCACCTACAAGTTGCCGCTTCGGTCTACGGCGGGCCGAGATTGGTACGATCGTGGCGCTCTACCGACAACGCGCTGGAGTCGATCGCCGCCGCGCATTCGGACGGCATCCTGGTACTCGACGAAATCGGTATGTGTGATCCGCGCATTATAGGCGAAACGGTGTACATGCTCGGCAACGGTACGGGCAAAGCTCGCGCCAATGACCGAGGGCTAGCGGGCCGTCAGGTGCAAGAGTGGCGTTTGCTGTTTCTTTCGACCGGTGAAAAGACACTTGCACAGCACATGGCCGATGCAAACAAGGAGCTAAAGGCGGGGATGGAAATCCGCATGCTCGCCGTGCCTGCAGATGCGAGCAAAGGGCTGGGCATGTTCGACATGCTGAACGGATTCGAAGACGCCGCCGCCCTGTCGGACGCGCTCAAAGCCCGCGTAGGCAAATACTACGGTACGCCGCTTACCGCGTTCCTTTCGGCACTGTGCAAGCCCGGTGAAATGCTCGGCTGGACAGCCATGCTGCGGCGCACGGTGGAGCGTTTTATCGCCAAAGCTCTTCCTGCATCCGCCAGCGGTCAGGCGCATCGAGCCGCTGCTCGCTTCGGTCTCGCCGCTGCAGCTGGTGAACTGGCGACGGCACTTGGCGTTACTGGCTGGCCGGAAGGTACTGCGACCACAGCGGCGCAGGTTTGCCTCAATGCTTGGCTCGAAGAGCGCGGCGGTGCCGGGAACATGGAAGGCGACGCCATTGTGAGCCGATTGCAGCAAGTGATCGAGCGATTCGGTGAAAGCCGTTTTACACGCTGGGACGGTCTTGCCGCCAAAACCGACGATCACGCACCACGGACCACCGACCGCCTCGGCTTCCGGCGTACAGTTGAACACGGTATGGGCGATGGCGTTTACACGCTAGTCACCTACTACTTCTTGCCTACTGCGTGGAGGGCTGAGGTTTTCAAAGGCATGAGCCTAACTCTGGTCAATCGGGAGTTGATCGAGCGGGGGATTCTGGAAGCCAGCGCGGAAGGTCGTGCTGCGCAATCGGTGCGGCTGCCTGGGCTGGCCAAAACGAGAGCATACGTGGTGCATGCCAACGCCCTCCTCTCCTCTGAAACCGAAGCCGCGTGAAGTTGGCGGATCGAGGAGTGCTGCCGGCCGCCTCGGGTCTGGCCCGCCCGGAATCCAATCGAACGAATATCAAAACTGAAATGGAAGACTTTCAATGAGCGACTACCAAAAGCAAATCAAGCAACATCAAATCGAGATGGAACAACTCGAAAAGCAGCTGCCGAAACTCACTACAACGGCCAAGGAAGCAAAGAGCTTGTATGAACATACGCGCCACAATCGAGCGCCATACCCACATGACGTGATCAATGCTCTCAGCAACGCGAAATCCGAAATCGCTCGCCATGCTTCCGAGATCAGACGTCTGCAAACGTTGGTCGATTGGGAAGACGGAATTCGATCTGCCAGTAGCAACATTAAAAAGGCACAGAAAGAAATCAGCCAGTTGCAAAACGATCTGCGAAAGCAGCAAGACAAACGCGCCAAGCTTTCGAGCAAACTCGAAAGACTGGAAGAAGAGAAACGTACTGAAATTGAAAAGGCTCAATATGTCGAAAAACAAGCGGCTGCGAGCTACTCCGTAGCGTTGAGCGATGGGGATGACGCGGAAGAACAACGAGCGGAAAAGGCGCTCAGACAAGCCTCAGAGGCGCTTGCAGAGGCAACCCATGACAAGCGGGGCATTGCAACTGCAACGCAAGCTTTGAAAGATGAAGTGGAGAAGCTCAATGCAGCCATTGCAGAGAGTAACCAGACCTTGAAAGATCTGCGACACGAGCAGCTACGTGCAGCACGGTTCATGTGGGCCGATCGCCTAGACAAAGCAGCTCAGGACTTCGCCGCCATCGCAGCACACCTGCATGCGACGGAAAAGGCGATGGGGCGCTCGAGCTCTCTGACTGAAGTCTACGTACCACTGCATGTACCCTTTGGACCGATGTCCATCAATGAAGCTACGATCACTGCGAAGGCAGGTGCAATTTCCATTGAGCAACTGATCGCAGCTTGATTGCCCGCGTCGCGACTACCAGTCGTGACGCTCCTCTCCCTAAACCGGAGCATCACTCGCGGAACACCAAACGTGTTCCGCATTACTGGTGTTCCGGTTTACCACATTTGGTGTTCCACCTCTGAAAGCCTTTATTTACTTGGCATCTAGCGTTTCGGGAACACATGGAACACCGCATTTTCGCCACCTATGGATTAGGATTCCCCTCGCCCCTTTTCACGGCGTGAACCTTCAGCGCGAGCAGACGCGACGGATCGCTCCAGATCCACCGATCTACTGTGTCTGACTCCTCCCAGGCGAAGGAGTCGGAGCGGCAGATTTTACGGGTCCTCCCTAAGGGGGGCCCCCTACACGGGTTATCAGACTCGCAGGTTTCCTCTAGCTGACTTTTGAACAGGGATGTCCGTCTTTCGAACAGCTGCCTAAACTAAAAAGTGTGGGAGTTCTCCGAGCGATAGAAATAGCGCAGACCACCGGAATGCTCCGTCAGGAAAAATTCATATATGGAGAAGAGTCAAGTTTTTTTATACGACTTAGAACTAGCTCTGTGGTCGGCTTTACCGGACACCCCGTGCTACCCAAACTAGAATAAAGACAGGTTACTTCCGGATAGTTCATAGCCGCCACGATTGAGGCTAATGCATGCGGCTTCGGACCGAACGGTACAATAACAATAACCGCGGAGTTTATATAAGGATAGAAAACCTCACGAATCGTGTCATAACACTGCTGAACGCTAGTTAGCGGTGAAAACACCGTTCCATTTGAAAAATTCTCTAGAAAAAACTTGTTAATACTTAATGTTTTTTCAGTATAGTCATCCAGCGCTCCAGGTCGCGCTACCAATGAGAAAGTTCTATCAGGTTCAATTTTGTGATGAAGGCATATAGGTCCGCCCTCTCCAAAACCTAAACTAAAAATTCCGACCGTTTCTCGATTGTATGCAGAAACAGCTTCGCAGCCAGGCAAGACTATTGGCTCACTGAGCTGGCTAAGAACTCCCATAGAAGAGTGTTCGCCTACCGAGTACACAAAGTCACAAATTACGGGCACACCAAAATCATAGCACTTTACAAAATTTAATATTTCGGAGTACCAAAGCCTTGGCATAGACGAATAATCTACAACGACCCTCAAGGGCATCCCTTCTATAATTTCAACCCCGGAAAAAGCGTCTAGCAGACTACTAAATATCTGATTGAGATCATTGTACTCAAGAATAATCGGAGCCAATGAATAATTCAGCCTATAGAATTCTTTGTTAAGCAAGAAAATATCATTATTCAAACTTTCTGCAAAACCAAGCAAAAGCACCTTTTTAAATTTTGAAGATTGCATACCAGGAAAAAAGACAGAACGCTCTTCATAACCACATGCGAATATAGCCAAGTCATAATTAGCACCTTCAACATCTTCGAAAGAGATGTCGGTCACATCGAGATAAATACTCATAACAAATCCATCTGTTGGAAAGTCAAACCTCGATCCAGACCCCTATCTACCCCAAACGACAATATCGTGCTCAAAGCCACATCTTTACCACGACGCGGCAACAAATCGAAATGCGGAGATAGAATATAAGAAAGCCTGAACACTCCACTCATTACAGGCAGAGTATCATAATCAGATCTTTCAACCATGGGCCTAATCAGGCCAAGGCCAATTGCATCTGCGACAATATCCCACAACGCCTTATCCTCAAGATTAAATCTAAAAGAAAGCGTCATATCCGTACCCAGCTTTTGATAGTGAAGCATATGCTTAAAGTACTTACCTACCAATGATATAATGTCATAAATTTTCTCCCCCTGATTGGGCTCATAAACCATCCGGCGATACTCATCAAAGGAGTAAAGCCTTAGTATTTTATCTTGGGTTGCACTCGAAATAGGCTTAAATCCCGAAACTTCACTGCTCGCATTATAAAAAGCATTGAGCAGACTGATTAGGCGTCTTGGATTGCCATCACTACACCTGATCACCATCTCATAACCAGAATAGGCAGTAATTCGAGAATTACCTTTATGGGTAGCACCAAAATCCCTCAGTAGAAGAGCACCTTTCAACTTTCTGCCAATTTCATCATCAAACTTTTTTGTACCGAGCAGGTCGTGAGCTCTACGCCTCGTTCGGTCATTCGAGTATTTATCTATTAGTTTAATCATACCTTCCTGATCAACTTTCTCCTCATTAGAGAGAAGATATGAACTACCCAATAGCGTTTCAAGTGAAATACCGCTAGCGCCCCAAGCACTATCTTTTATACGTTTCGAAAATATATCTTCACAAAACTTCTTCAGTGCATCGAACTCATTAGCCTTACCACTTCGAGAAGCTACATCAATATTATCCAAATAAATATAAGTAAAATCATCCTTACGATTCAATGGAACACTAGTGTTAGTCTCCAGCGAATAATGCTTATAAGGCATCGTAGTAATCTTGAATACCAAACCGTCCGCAAAAGTTCTGAGATGAGAGTTCAGGATTATATGATGGAGGGAGCTCAGATATTCCGCTTCGTCCAAACAAACGGCCCAAGCCACATCAGCTGGAAACTCAATGAATCTTTTCGTGATATCAATTGCTCGTTTCAATGGCTCAAACAAGCCTAGCTCAAAAGCGGCTCCTACACTTTCAGGAGCGATACTTAAATCCACTCTTGCGCGCTGCTCGTTTAAGAGCTTCTGATACTCTAAATCGGCGAGCGCATCTCTTAGTTCTCTAAGGCTATAAATTCCGCCCTTATCGAACCAAGACTGCCCTATCCTCTCAGAAATATCTCGTTCCGTAAGCGCTCTATGACCAGCATTCTCAGAGTAACAATCAATACAGCTACGAAGCGTAGAGAGATAAGATGAGCAGCACGAGATATTCAGTCGCCACTGGAAGTGCCGCTCGTGCTCAGACTCGTTGAGCCAAACTTTATTCTTCAATCCCCCAACCCAAGACAGTCTCATCGGCACATATATACCGATAAATCTCCGAGACCGAATAATCTCAGTAGCCTCTTTATTTTTCAACTTCGAAAGATACTCATGAGATAGCATCTTGATAATTGCTGTTTTGCCAGAGCCTCTCGCACCTAAAACAATATGATTCTTCGGTGTTATCAATCGACTGAAAGCAGTTGTCCAGACAAATTGCTTGGGAAGGTCCTCAACAGTGCTATTTCGCGCATTATCATTTTCAAAAGGATTGGATGTTTTTGGCGATCCGGAAAGTTCCATTTATCTTTACCTTTTGAGAATAACAAGCTGATCAAGATTAACATTATCAATCTCGTGAAGTGTTGCATTCAACTCTACTTCAATTGCCTTAAGCGATGCCCTCAGCGATTCGTTCGTATAGTATTTAAGACCTGGATTATCAGTTACAAAGCTTTTCCACTCTACAAACCTTCTTTCATCAAGGAGCGTCTCAAGTGATGCTTGAAGCTCTCGTTGCAGCTGAGGTAACGGTAAGAATGCGCCGAAATAATTTTGGGAATCGACAGATCCCTTGGCCTGACTCTGCATCCAGCCAGGACCTGAGTAATGGGTCCACGACCTGACAACACCTCTGGCGTAGTTAGTCTTGGAACAACGGTCATGAAATTCAACCATATGAAAGTTATTCCCTACCGCCTCAAAATATCGATTATCCAGACTTGCACTAAAGCTGCCCGCACAAAGTATCCAAAGTGGATGACCTACTGTTTGAATCTGCATAGTAAACCGAGGTATATGTTTATGCCCATGAATAACGAAATCAAAACCGTGCTTTGACAGTAAGTCTAGAAGACCCTCGGCATTTGTCATCGCACTGAAATCGGCAAGGGGAAAGGTGCTATCCAAATATTGTTTAGGATGATGATGAAAAATAAATATCTTTAACTTATTAACCGCAGCCTTCCTACTTAAAACCTCATCAATAATCAATAACTGAGCTGGCTTGACCTCTCCGTGATGCGGCTTTTTATCTGGCTCATCAAATACTGCAGTATTAAGAGAACATACTAAAGCGTCGCCAAACTCCCACGACACCAAATATGGTGGCTCGTCGAATCGCCCTTCTGCCTGGGGTAGATTTTTATTAAAAACAAGCTCATCAGAATGAAAGTTGAGATACTTAAACTTTATAATATCTGCTTCGCTGTGGCTCAGTTCCCTCAGAGCTGTAATAGTTTTCCAATCGACATCGTGATTACCAGGACAAAAAAGTATTTTTCTTTCATCAACACCAAGAGATACTGCGATCTCCTTTATCAAAGAAGACGCGAGCACAAACTCCTCTTTGCTGGCGCTATTACTTATATCTCCAGGCACAATTAGATAATCTGCACCAAGCGCCTCTTTAACGACAAAAGCTTTAAACTGATCGAGATAATTATCAATCACTGCTCCAGAGACGTTATCAATAGAAAAGTCTTTGCTCTTGGCGCCGCCACCGATATGCAAATCACTGATTATTGCAACTTTAATACCTATGCCGGAACTGTCCATGTATCGTCTCTACAATCAATTAGAAAAATTACTTACAATCAGTTCGTCTACGGTTTTCCTGTGCGCACTAAATCCGGCAACGTGCCGTTTAACACTGATACTTTCTACATTCCATTTAACAGGCAGCGCAGATCTAATTATTTCGCAATCACTGTATGAAAGGATAAAAAACGCTTTCCGCCGATCGACCTCTTCGAGCAGAGCAATCAACCTTCCGATATCATCAAAGTGAAATGAGTTTGGTCCATACTCTCCCCTCATGCGCGCTTCGGGCTTAGAGTATGGTGGATCCATATAAACTAAATCTCCGCACTTTACATTAGGTAAAATCTTACCAAAATCGCCGCTAATTAAACGCACACCCTGAAGCGCTGACGAATATTGTTTAATTAACTCCCTTGTAGGCATCTTTCCAGTCTTCGTCCCCATAGGCACATTGAAAATACCAGCTTTATTAGTGCGATAAACGCCATTAAAACAAAGTCTATTTAAGTAGATAAATCTAGCTGCACGCGCTTGAGGCTCTAGATCCTCTATGCGAAAACTACGAACCTCATAATACTTTTCCGATGATACTTCATAAGACTCTAAATGATCGCAGACTCGATCCGGATCGTCTTTAATGTAAGTATATGCAAGCATAAGCTCTTCGTTCATATCGGAAAGCACTGCTTTATCAGGCAAAACGTCGAAAAAAAGGCAAGCGGATCCACAAAATGGCTCGTGATACCGGTTAAATTTTTTAGGAAAGCGTGCCTTAATGCTAGAAAGCAGTTTCTTTTTGCTGCCGGCCCATCGAAAAAGCGGATCCAAGGTCAAACCCTATCAGATTTTTTTGTCCATCTCGGCAGGCGCTGTTGCCTTGCCGACCCCTCCGCAGATTCACCTAGGTCCCGCAGGTAAGAACCAGCAGTAGCTATGGAAGGGACTCTATTGTTCGTAGCCTAACCCTAAACTGAAAAGATAGACAGAATCGGCGCGACGTGAATTCTGCTACGTAGTCCCAGTGCGAACACAGTTCGGCGTGGAGCACTGATTCTGCGGGAGACTGCCTACGGTGGCCTCACTCATACGGTCTTGGCCACCCTCCAGTCCCTGTTGCCTGAAAACTCCCAGCTTACTGAACAGATGAATGAGGTGAGCTACCCGTGCACCGTTGCAATTTCCCAACGAAATGAACGACCTGGGTCACCATTAACGATGCATGACGATGCCATCCTTCTTCATAATCCTTTCAATTTCAAAACTGAATTTCAGTAAGCACGGCGTCTTCCAAATAGTAATTTCACCTGAGTTTCCGATCCCGTGTACAACTGAACTCCCAGAAGCACCGCATATCTAGCACAATGTGCCACTATACGAACCACACTAGCACGCCTCAGCTGACGCTATGTCAAACTGAATCAGCGAAATCACCAAACAGGGATGAAATGATGGAAGGATTTTGGGACCGTTGGGGAAGTCTGATTCAACGCCTTGTTGCTTCAGTGGGATCACAGGCATCTCTATTAGCACTTGTACTCGTCTTCATGCCACAGCCAGTAGACCTTTCCGGGTGGCCTGGTGCTTTGGCACTCGCTGCCGGGTTGTTGGCGTTTGCCAGTATCTGCCTTGAATTCAGGGCGGACAAGAAGGCTCACAACAACAGGAAAACGTACGAAAAAGACGATGCCATTGGTATCAAAGCCTATATGCGCAGTTGGATTGGTGATAGCGGCAGAGCAATCATTTGGACACGCGACTTGAGCTGGGCAGACGATGACTTGACTAAGAAGCTTCTCAAGGAGAAAGCGCAAGCAGGGAACTTAACCGTCTGTATGCCTAAAATGACGGAGTTAGGAGAGGCACTTAAAGAAGCAGGAGCCAACGTTTGGATCTACGGTAGACCAAGCTTTAGCGCTCCAGCATCTCGCTTCACCATTGCACATTATGGGAACGGGGGTTCTCAGGTTGCGATTGGCCGTGGTGGACGTGGTATTCATGTGATTGAGGAAATTGACTCGAGTCATCCAGCACTTCACATGGCTATTGATCTCGCTAGCCTCGCTGAGCTGCTCCATAAAGAGAAGGCTGCCCATGTTTGATGTTATGAACTCTCAACCAAAGACCCTAGCGGACTTGACCCAGCAATGGGATCAACTCGCAAAGGAAAGAGAGCGACAACTTACCAGCGGGCTAGATATCAGCTTCAGTAAAGTGGTCGCTCCAACAGCGTTAAAACTCCTCCAGGGAGCAGACCTTTCAGCGTTCTTAGACATTGGCTCTGGCACTGGTCACTTCGCAACCCTTGTTTCCCCGCTTGCAGGCTCCGTTATAGGTGTAGAACCTTCAGGAGCAAGCGTCGAAATTGCGAAGCATCTGTGTGAGAGACTCGCCAACGTCAGATTCATTCAGGCTGCTGTCGAAGACGTGACAGTGACTCAACTCAACGGTCTGGCTAGTGCTGCCACCGCAGTAATGGTGATGATGGCGGCTCCGGATTTGGGACGGTTTGCTGCAGCTTTGAATACTCTCCTCCGCAGCAACTCGACGTTCGTAGCGGTGATTCCCCATCCGTGTTTTTGGCCTGAGTACTGGGGTTATGCCAATGCCGAATGGTATGACTACACCAAAGAGACCTTCGTAGAGGCTCCGTTCAAAGTCTCCCGTGATCAAACCTCAATACGAACAACGCATATCCACCGTCCACTCAGCCAGTATCTATCTACTTTCGCCAATCATGGCTTCAAATTGGTGGCCGTTGAAGAGCCAATACCTGAAGAGAGCGTGCAGGCGATGTACCCAGAACCTTGGCATTTCCCTCGGTTCGCGGCATTGAAATGGATTAAGGAATAGAGGCAAACGCAAAACTTATCAACACAGCGCCTTAGTTCGTGTATCCCTACATGTATCCCTAAATGCACAATACGTCTGCAAGGCATCAAATATATGGAGCGCACGAGTCTCCCTCGGGCACCATCTTAAAAAAAGACCTTGAAATTCAAGGTCTTTTTTTTCGCCTGTAGAAAAGTGGGCGGTCAGCAGAATTACCGATCACCGCCTGCTCTCAACCTCAAACACACCCCCCTGTGGGAGCTGGCTTGCCTGCGAAGACGCCAGCCCCAGCGGTAGCAATATACGCACAGCGCCAAATAGCCTTCAGGCAGAAATTTTTGACAACGATAAGGCACTTGCATTTGCCGATAGCTACTGCAAAAGCAACCCTGATCACAACATGAGCCAGTTAGCACTGGCCTTGGTAGAGAGCCAATACCGTAATACTCAAGGAACACTGGCCTAATTTTCATAATCAGATATGGCTTGGCGATTCAGAAGGATTGTCAAAATGCGAATGTTCTAATCGTCGCTGACAAAAGGAGGAATGGCGATGAAGCGCTCCCTCAGCCATTGATGCAGCGCAGTCACTGCCCGTGAAACCTGCCCGCGATGAGGGCAGGCGAAACTCAGCGGGTACACATCGCCGGGATAGTCGGTCAGCAGTACCACCAGACGGCCTGCGTTTACGTCGGCGCAGACGTCCAGCCAGGATTTGTAGGCGATCCCTTCACCCTGCAGGGCCCAGCGGCGCACTATATCGGCGTCATCGCTGAACAACGGGCCGGCGACGTGCACCGTTTGCGTACCCAATTGCCAGCGGTCATGCAGCCGACCGTTTTGCAGGTAGGGCAAGCACGCGTGACGCGACAGGTCCTGCGGCGTTCGTGGCGCGTCATGGCGGGCCAGGTAGTCCGGAGACGCCACCAGCACCCGACGGTTAGTGGGCACCAGGGGCAAGGCAATGTAGTTGGCGTCTTCGTTCAGCCCGTAGCGAATGGCCACATCCACGGGGTCACGAAACAGGTTGCTCACGTGGTCAGAGAGCAGAAAACGCAGGTTCAACTCGGGGTGCAAGCGGCGGAATTCGGTGAGCCACGGCAGCAGGATATTGCGCCCCAGGTCCGACGGGGCGGCGATCTGCAGGGTGCCACGCAACGGCGCATTGTCACCGTGCAGGTTGGCCCGACCTTGCTCCAGATGTTCGAGCACTGACCGCGCCGTGGGCAGGTACTGCTCACCTTCAGCGCTGAGGCGCAAGCTGCGCGTCGTGCGGGTGAACAGGCGCACCTCCAGTTCCCGCTCCAGCCGCTTGATCGCGGCGGCCACCTGCCCCGGCAGCAAATCAGCCTCAACCGCGGCGGCGGTAAAGCTGCCCAGGGCGGCGCTGCGCAAGAACAAAGCAAGGTCATCGATACGGATCATTTTCGCTACCAGAGTGAAAGTGTTGCTGCATTGTGTTGATTTTTCTTTGTAGTGGAAACGGTAAAGATGCTCGCAACCCCCTCATCAATGAGTTGCCATGAAAGCCATCGCCTTTACCGAACACGGTCTACCCATCCACGACCCGCGCTCACTGCAAGACGTCAATATTGCCGCGCCAACGCCAGGCCCTAGGGACCTGCTGGTGGAAGTAGAGGCGGTCGCGGTCAACCCGGTGGACACCAAAGTCCGCTCCGGCAGCTTCGCCAAGGAACCGAAGGTGCTCGGCTGGGACGCGGCCGGTACCGTGCGCGACGTCGGCGCCGAAGTCCGTTTGTTCAAGCCGGGGGACAAGGTCTACTACGCCGGCTCGCTGACCCGGGCAGGCAGTTACAGTGAACTGCAGGTGGTGGACGAGCGTATTGTCGGGCACCGGCCTCAGTCGTTGAGCGCTGCCCACGCTGCGGCCTTACCGCTGACCTCGATCACCGCCTGGGAATTGTTGTTTGATCGCCTGGGTGTACGCGAAGACGGCGGCGATGGCGATGTGTTGCTGGTGGTAGGTGCCGCCGGCGGCGTGGGCTCGATGCTGGTGCAACTGGCTCGCGAGTTGACCGGCATGACCGTGATCGGTACCGCCTCGCGCCCGGAGACTGTCGACTGGGTCAAGCGCATGGGCGCCGATCACGTGATAGACCATCGCCAGCCGATGCTGGCCCAACTGCAGGCGCTGGGCGTTGGCGAGGTGAGTCATGTGGCCAGCCTGACACACACCGAAGAGCATTTGCCGCAATTGATCGAAGTGTTGCGACCACAAGGGCGCCTGGGAGTGATCGATGATCCCCGCAGCCTGGACGTGATGCCGCTCAAGCTCAAGTCATTGTCCCTGCACTGGGAGTTGATGTTCACCCGCTCGCTGTTCGAAACCCCGGACATGATCCACCAGCATCATCTGCTCAATCGCATCGCCAAACTGATCGACCAAGGCATTTTGCAGACCACCCTGGGTGAGCATTTCGGCGCTATCAATGCGGCCAACATGCGCCGTGCCCATGCGCTGGTCGAGAGCAACAAGGCGCGTGGCAAGATTGTGCTGGAGGGGTTTGCATGAATACCTTGATCAAGTCCATGGGGTTGACGCTGATGGTGTCGATGACCTCAGGCTGCGCCAGCCAACACCCGAACCTTTCCCCCAACGGAGCGACCGCTATGCAAAAGCCCTTGGTATCCATCGCCGTGCTCAAGGCCAAACCCGGTCAGCAGCAGGCACTCAAGCAAGGCTTGTTGGCGCTGGTTGAACCAACGCGCACCGAGCCCGGTAACCTTGACTATGTGCTGTTTGAGCTGCGTGACGAGCCGGGTACGTTCTACATGCGTGAAGCCTTTAAGAATCAGGCCGCCCTCGATGCGCACTTTGCAACGCCGTACTTCAAGGAATTTGCAGCAAATGCCGATAGCTTGCTCAAGGAGCCTTTGCAACTGATCTTCCTTGAACAGGTTTCAAACTAAGATAGAGCAAACTCTCAAGCGGCAATGACCCTCGCTGCGCAAGCGCTGAGGGTCAAACCGCATCCAAGAAAACACAGCGATTCACTTGAAATTCCACCGATAACAGTCTGATGACCTCATAGCAACCTCCGTGAATAGATAGCTCGCGAGGGCTTGGCAGGTGCAGTCTTTCATCATCAACAAGAATGTTCAGCCTAACGGCGACTAGGCGGTACACAACACCACAACCGGCTGTATTCATATGCCACAACGCTGCAGTTGCAGCTCGATCAACATGGACGAACGAGAAGATCAACGGATGCTTCCACTGCTGCAACCCGTGCCATACGACTTAAGGTTTTATCAACGGGGAGCACTTACCAACGCAGGCGCGCACTCAAGCAGGCCATAGGGATTTGTATCCCTGCTTACATAATTGAGCTGCAACCCACGATTTATATGAAACACGCGAGTCTCCCTCGGCCCACCCTAAAAAAAGACCATGAAACTCACGACCGTTTTTCATCTGTAGAAAAGTGCGCGCCCTACACAATCAACCACCGCTACCTTGCAAGATCGTACAAGCCCCACCACCCCCTCCCTCGCTAACCTGACGTCTCTCCCCATCCGAGCACCCGTCATGGTCCAGCCACCGCCCTCAACCCACCCCATAAACCTCACTCATAAAGCCTCCCTGATCGACCAACACTGGAGCCCACGCGTCGTCGCCGAGATGAACGACTACCAGTTCAAGGTGGTACGCATCGAAGGCGAGTTCATCTGGCATTCCCACCCCGAAACCGACGAGGCCTTCCTGGTACTCGAAGGCACCCTGCGTATCGACCTTCCAGGCGGTCCGGTCTATGTGGCGCAAGGTGAGCTGTACGTGGTCCCTCGCGGCGTAGAGCACCGCACAGCCTCCGAAGGCGAGGCCAAGCTGATGATGATCGAGCCACGGGGCATCTTGAATACCGGGCATGAAGGTGGGGAGCGTACCGCTGTGAATGACCAGTGGATCTGAAGCTGGCATTTGCTTGAGGTCGCCCGCCCGCTACGAACCGTAGATGATCTTGCGACGAACCCAAGCAACCTGCACGTGGAAGACGGCGATACTGACACCACTTACCCTGTCAGCCTTGAACAGGCCGAGACGCGGCCGCCCTTGCCGGGCGGCCGGTAGGGTTATTTCAGTAAGGCGATCAGCGTGCAGACCACCGTGATCGCCAGCGCCGGCCACTGCATCGGCATAAAAAAGAAATGGTGGCGCACGCCATCGGTGTGCGGTTGTCGGTTCAGTACAACGCCCAGCACGGTGTTGATCGCTGAACCCACCCCGAAGCCGATCAACACCTGCATCAGCGATGTGTTGCCGGGTTTGACGCTGGGGTCGGGCCACAGCCACATCAACAGCAGCACCATGGCCACCGGTGTAAACAACGTCAGCCAGCCTGCGCCGCGATAAATCATCGTTTTATCCTCAGCTATGACGCGGCCGGCTCAAGCCAGCTCGCGTGTGTGTCGTTCAGCCGCAAACACGGCGTCGAGGGTATTGAGGAACAGGTCGTGGCTCAGAATGCCGGTGGCGATGGTCGACAACACGGGTTTGCCACTCTCGTCCTTGATCACCACTTTTTCGGTCCAGGCGTTGAGGTCGACGGTGCGCAGCGACGACATCGGCACGTTGCGGCCCTGGTACTCCAGGAATGCGCGGCTGACCAAGATCGGTGTGGTGGTAATTTTCAGGAAGTTGCCGCTCACGCGCTTGCCCCAGACCTGCCCCGAGCTGATGCAGTTGAACGTCACCGCCGCACCCATCTCCAGCGTCGCGATCACTGCCGGCATGCGTGCACGTACGTGCAGTTCGCGCACCAATTGCTGGAACTCGTAGAAGCCCTTGAGGCTTTCAGTCACCCGATGGAACGGCTCGGATGCGTTACGGCGATAGGCCAGGTTGGTGATCATGCCGGTCATCACGGTTTGCCCGGAGCCGAACAGGTACAGGTCTTCGATATCGGCGAACGCCGTGTACTCGCTTTGCTCGTTGATGATGCGCTCGATGCCGAACTCAAACACGTTGTAGCGTGAGGCGCGCAGTTTTTTGTGCCAGGCGTAGGCCGCAAACACGCCCAGGGCGAGTACGGCCAGCAAGGCACTGGTGGCGTAGATCAGGGTATGCGGGTTGGCGAAGTTCAAGGCCATGCCACGTGACGTCTGGAGGTTGACCGGGCCATCGTTGCCCGGTGGCAGGATCGTGCCCAGGTACAGCACGAAACCGGCGAGGGCAAGCAACACAACCCCGAAGACCACACTGAAAATCAGGAAGCCCTTGCCGTGGCGAAAACTGGCGACCCGTTCGCCGGTGGCGGAAGGTGCTTGGGTGGGCGATGACTGCATGAGTGTTTGCGTCCTTGTAATGGGTTAGGCCGTGCACCCTCTCCGTCTGGTGGCCGGGTGCGCTTGGCACGGCCAGTTGGAACATGGCTAACTAATATCGTTCCTCGGGCCCAGGACTTTGCGGTGGCGGGAGCCGCCACGTTCACGGTAGTGGGTCTTTTTTTTCACGCGCAGAACAGTGATCATCGCCGTCCCCCACACGCCGAGGAACCGACACCATGGAATTGACGCTGGAAGCGGTTGCGCTTTTTGCACTGAAGCTGGTGCACGAGACGGACGGCGGCAGCCCGGTTTTGCGGGATGATCCGGTGATGGACGGGTATGAGCGGGAAGTGTTTGGGTTGTTGGTGCGGCAAGGCAATTTGGCCGTTATTCAATCCAAACTAGCGGAATGTGTCGATCAAGCACTTGAGGCATTGGGCGGCCCCGATACGGTGATGGGCCGCGAGCTGCAACGGTTGGCGAGTGATGTGCAACACGCTGCTCAGTTGGATGAACTGCGCGGACCACTGACCAACCTGAAGGATTACCTCAAAGACATCCAGTAAGGGGCTCTACCGCCGCCCTTCAACCGCCATCCGCACCGCCAACCCCATCAGCACCGAGCCCATCAGCCAGCGCTGCACCACTTGCCAGCCCGGGCGGGTGACAAAAAACACCGCGATCGAACCCGCCATGGTGGCAATCAGCGCGTTGACGCTCACGCTGATGAAAATCTGCGTAAAGCCCAGCACCAGGGATTGCGCCAGCACACTGCCGTGGCCGTTCGGGTCGATGAACTGGGGCAGCAACGACATATACATCACCGCCACCTTGGGGTTCAGCAGGTTGGTCACCAGGCCCATTGTAAACAGCTTGCGCGGGCTGTCCTGGGGCAGGGACTGAACCTGGAACGGCGAACGGCCACCCGGCTTGATCGCCTGCCAGGCCAGGTAAGCCAGGTAAAGCGCACCGCCCAATCGCAGGGCGTCGTAGGCAAATGGCACCGCCATCACCAACGCGGTGATCCCCAATGCCGCGCACAGCATGTACACCAAAAAGCCCAACGCAACGCCGCCCAAGGAAATAAAGCCCGCGGTACGCCCTTGGCAAATCGACCGCGAGATGAGGTAAATCATGTTCGGGCCGGGCGTCAGCACCATGCCGAGTGAAATCAGCGCATAGGCCAACCAGCTGGACACTTCAGGCATCGTTTGGCTCCTTGATTGTTGTTCTGTCGACGTGAAACATTTGGCCAACGTTGTAGGCTTGGACGCCATGGTAGGGCGTTCAAAATGCGCGTGTTAGATACAGATCCGCGAGCAAAACGTCATACACCCACCGCACCACTCACCCAAGGGCAGGCCCATGATCGACTTCAACAACAAAGGCTTCTTCAAGCTCAAGCAAAACAATGAATACGCCGAACGCGTCTCGGCCCTGCTACTCGACGGTGAGGAAGTGGTCGACGCCTACAAGGCCATGCGTGACGGTGTGGTGTTCACCACCAAGCGCATCATCGCGGTGAACGTGCAAGGCATTACCGGCAGCAAGAAGGACTTCACCTCGCTGCCGTATAAGAACATCGTGGCGTATTCGGTGGAGACGTCCGGGACGTTTGATCTGGACTCGGAGCTGGAGATTTACTTTTCGTCGTTGGGGAAGGTGAAGTTCGAGTTCACGGGGAAGACGTCGATTGTGGAAATCTCGCGGTTGATTTCCAAGCATTTGCTGGGCTGATCGGCGGGCAAAAAAAGACCTTGGCGTCCCGAGGTCTTCTTTACTGCAGGCGCGCTATTGCCTTACGGTTTTTCAGGCGCAGTTACCCTCAGTCAAAGTCACACCTTCACATATAAAATTTATAGCATGACCTCATAAGGTCCAAGCAGCTTACTTGTCTGTGCCAGCCCTTGTCGCATCAACATCTCAAGATAACTTCCCGCCTCCATCGGAGGCCGCTTCAACGCCCGCCTCTGCTTTTGCGCAGCCCCCAGCACCGCCGCCTGATCCAGATCCCATAGATCCGAAATAAAGTCATCCGGATGCATCGGCTCAATGTCATAAGCAGACAGGATCTGCGTCGGGAAGTCTTTCAAATTGAAGGGCACAATAACCTCAGCTTTACTCCGAATTGCGGCCGCCAGTACGTGACGATCATCCGGATCGGGCAGATCCAAGCTCGAACACAGATCCTCATATCCAGTAACCAAAGCGTCAGGTATAGCCTTGTCCATCAGCGCTGACGTGCAATTCACATGCTCAGCAGTGAGATCGGGTCGGTTCTTGAGTACGTTGCGCTTCCACTCCTCATGAATCTGGCTAGTCCATCTCGCTCGATACAGCCCTGACAGGCCAAGCCACATCAGCAAATCCCTAAGCGCCGCCGGGTAGAGAACACAAGCATCATATACAGCGGTAAAAGGCGAACACCTCATCCGTCATACCCCATTCCCAGCTCCTGGGCCTGATTCGCCAGCGCTTCCATTGCTTCCTGGCTTTCCTCATCTCGCCGCTGCTTGAACGCCATCAAATCCGAAAACCGGATTCGCCGATGCCGACCGGTTTTCGTAAAGGGAATAGCGCCTTCCTCCAGCATCTTGACCAGGTGTGGCCGTGAAACGTTAAGCAGGTCAGCGGCCTCCTGCGAGGTGAGTTCGGCATGCACCGGGACTACCTTGACGGCATTGCCGATAGCCAACTCGCCCAGGATATCCACCAACAGGCGCAGTGCTGAGGTTGGGAGTACGAGGGTGTGGGGTTTGTCTTCTTTGTCAAAGATGTCGATGCGCTGGGTTTCAAATTTGGTCGATAGCAAGGACGCCAATTCGCGCTGGCCTTGTACGGCGGCTTCGACTTCCTTTTCCAGCGGAAGGATCGTTTTGGGAAGGTGGTTGGTGATCATGATGCAGCTCCGGCGACACTTAATTCAGTTGCGACCGAAGCTAAACGAAACAAACGAAAATCGCAATATTCGAAACAAGTTGCCGAAAGAAGCACTGTCCACTTTTCCCACGCCAACCACCGAATTAAGCCGACATAACCTTCTGGGCGCCCCTCGTAGGCTCACTTCCTCGCACAAGGAAGTCAGCCCGTCATGTCAGAACGCTTTTATCCGCCCACCGAAGAAGCGATACGCAAACGACGGATCCTGACTCCGCAGCCATCGCGCGTGTCCTATTTGCCGTCTGTTGATTATTTCGAACCACCCCCTGCCCCGGCCCCCACGCTCGCCAAACCGCCCGGCTGCGTTTTCCTTAAGCCCTGCCAACTGCCTGACGGCATCACCCAATACTTCAACCCGGCCGGGTATGTCCCGCTGGAACTCATCAAGGAGTACGCCCATTTAAGCCTGCTGGGCGGGCGTGAGGTGGGCAGCCAGGGCACAGTCGCCTTGCGCAAGATTGGCGGCAGTGCACTGCCCGCAGGCCTGGGGCAATTGGCGTTGCGCTCGGCGGTTCTGGAGTCGGCGGTGACTGCCGTCGGGTCCGCTGCCGGGGGCCTGCTCACGGGGTTGGTGGCGCTGGCCTGGCCGTCGGAGCTGGGTGATAGCGCGCTCTACAGCGAGGAGCAGTTACGCACGATGCAACGGGCGCGTTCGCACATGCGTCTGCATATCGAGCAACGCGAGGACGGCACGCTCAAGGGGTATGGGTTTTACACGGGCAACCATGCCGATTGGCAAATGATTGATGTGGTGCAGTTCCAACACCGTGGCGATCAGTTTGTGGCAGATCTGGATGAGGGTGTGGAGTTGATCTGGACGCCCGCCGTTGATCCAAGTGACACCTTAGGTATTCCAGCCTTGGAGGCTGCGCCGCAAGCGCCAGTGATCTGGATTTATCCGCCGACGGAGAAGGCCGCGCAGATTCTGGTGAACCCGATTTATCCACCGGAGTACCGGGATTTTATCCTGGTGTTCCCGGCGGAGTCGGGGGTTCGGCCGCTGTATGTGGTGGTGAATGAGCCTCGGAAGGGCTTGAAAAACCCAGACCACAGTTACTTTCCGGCACCCAAAACCGAGGACATTACGGGTTTCCCTGGTTTGATAGAACAGAAGAGAAAGACGCGAAAACGTAATGGTGGCGGTCTTCGGGAGCGTTGGAAGGACGCGAAAGGAAAGAGACTTTTTGAATGGGATTCAGAAAAAGGTGAACTGGAAGTCTACCGATACAGTGATGTGAAACACCTAGGTTCATTTGACCCTTATACCGGTGAGCGGCGTGGCCCGGCCAAAGATGAAAGACGTATAGAGAAATAAGTGGAGCGTTTGCGATGGCAATGAAAATACGGTTGCAATGGTTCAACAAACAAACAGAAATCCTGGAGGCAGCTGAATACTCAGCAGACTTTGAGGAAGACAACAGTATTCTTGAAGAACTCGATTTACACGAGGAACCGCAAATCTATGCAGGCGGATTTGACGTACTCCCAAGTTGGATAGTGATTCTTCAGCCACATTTCCGGCGGGTGATAGAGCCCGATCTTTTCGACTTCCAGATTTCTTTTCACTACCAAGGCGCCTGGCCACCGCCCCCAAAGCAACCCAAAAAGGCGTCCTGATGTGATGAAACCCACACTGCAAAAGCCCGTCCTCTACCGCTCAGTCAACACCCGAACCCACGGCGTGCGCCACGGCAGTTGTCGCGCCTACCGGTACGAGCGGCACACCAAAAGCGAAAAAGGCAAACTTTCAAACCGCGGCTCGATGCACAGCCATCTACGACACGGCTTTGATTACACCCCGCTATTCCGGTTTCTCCTATCCAAAGTCGGCCACCCGTGGGATGAGGTTTTCAGCGAAGCCAAAGCCCGCTTGGATCGCCCGGAGCCCGTATTCTGGATCGTTGCGATGCATGAAGGCGACAAGGAGGAGTCCGTGAGAACGGATGAGAACAGCTACTACAGCGGTTTGTGTATCGACGAAGCAGGCCTGCTGCAAAAGGTCAACCCACAGCTGACACCCGAGCAGATGAAACCCGATTGTGATTGCTGCACCCATACGTTCAACGGTGTGGTACTCGCCCGCCCTTTTCCACGCAAACGGCGGGCAACACCCACCGCTTAATCAACCCTACTCACCCCGCCTTCGCTTCACTCCCCGCCCCACCAATCAACACACGATTCCCCGGATCCGTAATATCAAACACCTGCAGCGCACACGCCGAAGGATCCAGCTTGAACTGAAACTCCACCAGGTACACCTTTGCCTTCTCCGGGCTGAAGGTGCTCATCACCGGCCCACAGCTGTAGTAAACCCCGTTGCCCCGATTGCTCGCCGTGCTGGCCACGGTGAGTTGCTTGCCAGGATCGGCCTGGATTTCCAGCTGTGGAAAACGCTTGAACCCTGCACTGGCAACGGTTTGGTTGAGCTTGGCGATCCAGTTGAGGACGCGGCCTTCGCCAGTGTCCATCACGGTGCCGAGGGTTTCCATGCGCTGGTCGGGGTCGCCTTCGCGGCGGATCGAGAACTCCACGGGGGCGGTGCCGCCGTAGGCTTTCATGATGACTTTGGCGTGATCCGCATCGACGGCCACGGTTTTCTGCCGAAACTGGATGCCGTCCTTGAGCAGGCTGGGCGATGAGTCGCGTTGGTTGGATTGGCAGGCGCCCAGTGAGAGGGCGATGCAAAGCAGCGCGATGCGCTTCATGGGGATGTCCTTATCGGGGATGTAGAGTGAGAACTGGACCCGAATTTAAACAAATTGTTCCGCACGGGGGATGTGTGCCTGTCGGGCTGAAGGACAGCAGCGATACAGGCATTGTGGTTTGGCAGGCATACCGAGGTGATGCCTTCGCAGCCTCGCCAGGGCTCGACAGCTCCCACATTTGATCGGCGTCGCAGCAAAAATTGCGCTCACACTTCAGACCTAAATAAAGCCGACACCGCACATCCCCTGTGGGAGCTGTCGAGCTTCAGCGAGGCTGCGAAAGCGATGTATCAGCCGAAGAAGATACCCGCAATGCCGCCGCCATCGCAGCCTCGCCAGGGCTCGACAGCTCCCACACTTAATCGGCGTCGCTCTGCGCTCCCCTTAGGGCTCGTTAAACACCAACCGCGCACATAACCCACCCTGCTTGCGGTTATGCAGTGCCAACCGGCAGCCGATCTTGCCGACGATCATCTGCACGATCGCCAAGCCCAGCCCTGCGCCATTGGCATTGCCACGGCTGTAAAACCGCTCGAACAGGCGCTCGATGTGCGCCTCTTGAATCCCCGGTCCCTGGTCTTTCACGCTCAGGCAATGAGCACCAATCACCACTTTCACTTCGCTGCCCACAGGGGAAAAATTGAGGGCATTGGTGACCAGGTTCTGGAACGCAATGGCCAATGCCACAGGCTCGGTTTCTACCCAGCAATCCTCATTGCCTTCGAGCACCAGTTCCACCCCTTTTTCCATGGCCAGTGGCGTCAACTCGGCGAGTTCTTCGCGCACCAGTTCGGTCAGGTGCACACGCCCGCACACGGGGTTGTTCAACTGCGGTTCGATGCGCGCCATGGTCAGCAATTGGCTGCCGATGCGCGTGGCGCGGTCGACACCGTTGACCAGGAACTCCAACGCTTCGCCGCGCTGCTCCTCGGTGACAGCAGTCTGCGCGTTCTGGGCGTGAATGCGCAGGATCGCCAGCGGTGTGCGCAGTTCATGGGCAGCGTCGGCGATGAAACGGCGTTCGCGCTCCAGCAGCTCATCCACTTGAACCAACAGGCGGTTAAGCGCGGTTTGCATGGGTTCCAAGTCGCTGGGCAAAGGCTTGAGGTGCAAGGGTTGCAAGGTTTCGGCAGTCCGCCCACGGATGGACAGGGCCATCGCGCGCAGGGGTGTGAAGCCCCAGCCGATCACCAGCCAGATCAACAGCGCCAGCAACGGCACGCCGATCAGCGTCGGCCAGAGGGTGTGGCGCACGATACGCTGGATCAGGTCCTGGCGTATGTCATCGCGCTCGCCCACCCAGATCAGCAGCCCTTGCTGCGGGTCGGCGAGGAGGAAGGCGCACCAGTCGTTGCCGTTGTCCATCAGGTCGTGGGAACCGAGGGTCGCCGGCGGCGCTGCCAACACGGGGGCTTCGGCAGAGCGCACGAGCAATTCACCCTCACGGTTCCATACCTGGAAGGTCAGGCGGGTTTCATAGGGGTGGGCCACGCCATCCTCCCCCACGCGACTCATGGCCTGGTCGAACGCCTGGTACAAACGCTCCCAATCCGCTTCCCCTGGATCACGCTGGCGCAGCACACCTTGGAGCAGACGCGCACTCTGGGCGAGCTGGGCATCGTAGACTTCTTCGATCTCGTGGTGGCTGTCGCGCAGCACCAACCAACTGATCAGGGCGTCACCCGCCAGGATCAGCAGTAATACCGGGATGAGGATACGCGCGCGGACCGAGGTCATGGCTTGAGCGCCAGCACATAGCCGACACCGCGCACGGTGCGGATCAGCTCGGTGGATAATTTTTTACGCAGGTTGTGGATCAGCACTTCCAAGGTGTTGCTCTCGACCCGATCCTGCCAGCCATACAACGCACGCGACAACCGCTCGCGGGTCACGACTTTGCCGGGGCGCACCATCAGTTGGTGCAGCAGTTGGTATTCCATCGGGGTGACGATGATGTCGGCGTCCTGGTAGCGCACCTGCTGGGTGACCGGGTCGAGGCTGATGCCGGCGTGTTCCAGCATCGGTTGCGCGCGGCCCTGGCTGCGGCGCAGCAGGGCGCGCACGCGGGCCTTGAGCTCTTCCACATCGAATGGCTTGACCAGGTAGTCGTCGGCACCCGCGTCCAGGCCGGCGATGCGTTCGCTGGTGCCGTCTCGCGCGGTGAGGATCAGAACCGGCACGTCGTGTTGCTCGGCGCGCAATTGCTGCAACAGATCAAGGCCATCGAGGCGCGGCAAGCCGAGGTCGAGCAGCAACAGGTCGAAGCTTTCCGTGCGCAGGGCATGCAGGGCCGCGAGGCCATCCTGCAACCAATCGAGGGTATAGCCTTCGGCGCCCAACGCCACGCGAATCCCCTGGCCGAGGGCACGGTCATCTTCGACAAGGAGTAGGCGCATAGCAAAATCTCTGTAGGAATCGGCGGCATCATGCCGGGTTCTGGCCCAGGCTATTTCGGCAAAGATGTTACGGCGCATTGCCAACTAAGGTTGCGCTAAGGTTGGTTTTGCACTGTGAAACCTCCCACTTCTGCTGAGAGCTTTTCCA
>Ga0308159_1001605_pt1 | contig 31118 bp, 28 predicted proteins | sample PhyCR1_FD_201040 | JGI IMG/M metagenome (GOLD analysis project Ga0308159, IMG submission 201040) | Phyllosphere microbial communities from UC Gill Tract Community Farm, Albany, California, United States - DLSLC.R1 | ecosystem: Host-associated > Plants > Phyllosphere > Unclassified | place: USA...
TTTCCAGAGCGCAACTTTTTACCTGAATATGGCATTACGGAATACAAAAAAGAGCCAATTCAAAGTAGAAATAATTAAAGAGAGGGGGTTTTAGTTGCTGGCATTGATGCATCTTCGCCAAGAAGTCCGGATATGAGGAAGCGAATGATCCGCTTCGCTACTTGAGATGGAGTTGATACAGGCAAAATTTCGAATTGGATTGGTCATCGTGTTCTATCCAAGTCTAGAGTAGGCGCAAAGGCGTTTGCGGTCGACGAAAATCAACTGGCGGCTGGAACATTGAAATACCGGCAAATGGAGATAGGCCTCATGAACCCCTTCATTGTTGATGGCAGTAAGGATGGCCGATATGTTTTGCCACTTCAAATTCAAAATTGCAGCAGTGGTTGTAATTTTTCTGAGTTGATTCGTTCAAAAAAAGTATGCGAACTATTGCTGCCTCAAGGCCACTCATTCGATGCCTCGTGGGCGTGCATTTTAAATTTTGAGAACCAAATATTTTTTACGCTTTCTGCTGCGTCCACGGGCGTTGGTGGTTGGATGGAGGCCGGGAGTCTGAATATTTGCATCTCTACATCAATCGACTGGGATTGTGCGCCATGGGGAGCCGCTAAGCGTTTTCCCATTTGTGATTTTAGAATTTCTTCAATTTTCAAGATGGTGGTAGATCGGCCGGAGTTCTATTCCGAATGCGGACTGCAACTCATTTCCGAGCAAGGTGCAGTATTTAGGGTTGCTACTGGTGTTGCACCTAGTTCGATGTCCATTGAATTGCCTCAGAATGGAAGTCTCTTCATGCCTGAATTCTCGATTGATGAGTATAGGCTAGTCGGTCTTTAGTTGAATTTGGCTTTTTCTGATGCCTGATTATGAGAATTGATGGCAATAAATCCGGTGATGAAATTGATTTTTGAGGCGTAAGTTGTGATTGCGATGATGCCCAAGGTTGGCGAAGGCGAAATTTAAACTGGCAGTTCTTCGTTAAATAAAACTTCCTAGGTTCCTGCGCGATGCTCGCTAGTGGAGATGGATGGGTAATGGTTCTAATCGATAGCGGCAGCGGGCGCATAATTATTTTAAGGCTCGATAGGGGGGTATTATGGATGATTTCTTGGCTCGACAATTCTGCCTGCTTCGAGATGCGTCTAGGGCTTACACATCCCGTGAGATCAGCTTGAATCGATTGGTGGGTCGAGTTGAAGCAATTGGAAATGTTATTGGAGGTGGGTTTTGGGACTCGATATTCGACATAGTGATGGACTTGGAGTCAATTAATAGCGAGTTAATTGATAAGAGCAGAAAAATCACTGGTCAGGAGTGGGAGGGTATCTTGGTATCGCTTGCCCGATTGGAAGAAGTAGTCTCAGCTAAAGAGGCGGGATAGATGTGACGGCTTCTACGAGCAGAAGCTCATCCGCGAACAGGTGGCCTCCCTCACCGGCCAGCGCTACCTGGACGGCTATGCCAGCGACGACACGCAGTACGCCGCCTTGATGACCGCCGGCGCCACCTTCGCCCAGCACTACGGCCTGCGCCCGGGCATCGCCCTCACGCCCGAGCAGATGGCCATGCTCACCAGCGACATCGTCTGGATGCAGACCCAGACCGTCACTTTGCCCGACGGCAGCACGCAGGACGTGCTGGTGCCCAAGGTGTACGTCGCGCAAGGCCAGCGGAAGCATCACAAAAGCGTGTCTAGCGCTGCCCGCGACCCCTCAGGACCACACACAAAAATCTCTCCTATTCAAAGAATTCCACGTTTGCCGTAGAAAACAATGGCGCTGCTTTCGATCTCTAAAGCTTTGCGACTGCTGGCGTGCTTAAATGATGGGAATCCACAAGTCGCCAATAGCCCGAAGTGATCCAAATGACAGCGGAGCGGCTGAGAAATTGGTAGTTCAAGGGAGAATAAAGTGAAACTAGATCGGAATTTTTCTCGTGCCGTAAGTATGGTGAGCCTTGCGCTTGCACTCGCTGGTTGCGGCGCACGCGGAGCGCAGCAAAATGATGAGCCTGAATCAGAGCCCGCTCGGAGTGCAGTCAATACCATTGGGCTGGCTACGGTCACCTACGGTACAACCGCGCAAGGCTTGAAGTTGACGCCGGCCGACGATCCCTGCGGCATTCCGGCGCGATTGAAAGAGGGGCTCGTCGATAACCTCGAAGAACCGCTGACTTACGTCGCTCTGGAGGACGAAGCCCGAAAGGTGGGCGCCAAGGTTCTGAAACTGGAAATCACCGATCTGCTGGCAAATGCAGGTGGAATTTATGGTGGCCCCAAAATGGTCGAACTCAAGGGCGAGCTGTACGCTGCCGGATTGCGGCAAGCAGGTTTCTCGGCACGGCGCCAATTCTTCCTGTACATCGGAATTCCGCGAAGTACCTGCAGCATGGTGGGGAAGGTGACCGGCGACTTGGGTGGCGATATGGCGAAGTGGTTGCTCAAACCAGTCGATGGTGCATTTTTGGGCGAACACTGAGAGCGCCCGGTCGCGAACTGTGCTGGCAAACGGTGCCAAGCTGGCTCCCGAAAGCGCAGGCAATCGAGCTGCGAAACGAAAAAAGGCCCTCAAGTCTCTCGTCTTGGGGGCCTTTGTTGCTCATGCGGCTCGCGCCGCGCGCTCTCGCTCTGCTACATGCCTCAAACGTCGATATTCGCAGCCCGCAGCGCGTTCTGCTCGATGAATTCCCTTCGAGGCTCCACCTCGTCGCCCATCAGCATCGTGAACACGCGATCGGCTTCGATCGCGTCGTCGATCTGCACCTTCAGCAGGCGCCGCACGTTCGGGTCCATCGTGGTTTCCCACAGCTGCTCGGGGTTCATTTCGCCCAGGCCCTTGTAGCGCTGGCGCGAGCTGGTGCGTTCGGCTTCGCTGAGCAGCCACTTCATCGCGATGCGGAAGTCGGCGACCTTCTCTTCCTTGGCGCGCTCGCCCTCGCCGCGCTTGACGACCGCGCCTTCGCCCAATAGGTCGCGGAAGGTGTTGGCGGCCGTTGCCAGTGCGGCGTAGTCGGCGCCGTGCACGAAGTCCTGCGTCAACACGCTGCTCTTCACGTTGCCGTGATGGCGGCGGCTGATGCGCAGCAGCGGCTTGTCGGTGCGTACGTCGAACTCGCTCGCCACTTCGGCAGGCGCACCGGTGTCACTGAGTTCGCGCAGTTTCTTCTGCAGCGCGACGGCCGACGCTTCGGCCGCAGCCGGGGTGTCGAGGTCGAGCGACACGCCATCGGCAATGGCGCGCAGCGCAGCCGCGTCCATGAACACGCCCAGGCGCGCGATGACGGCTTGCGCCAGCTGGTGCTTGCGCGCCAGTTCGGCCAGTGTGTCGCCGCTGAGGGTGGTCGGGTTCGGGCCACCGGTCTCGATGCTCGCGTCCTTGAGCGCCACGCGCAGCAAGAAGGCGTCCAGCGCAGGGCCGTCCTTGAGGTACTGCTCTTCCTTGCCGACCTTCACCTTGTAGAGCGGTGGCTGCGCGATGTAGATATGACCGCGCTCGACCAGCTCGGGCATCTGCCGGTAGAAGAAGGTCAGCAGCAGCGTGCGGATGTGAGCGCCGTCCACGTCAGCGTCGGTCATGATGATGATGCGGTGGTAGCGCAGCTTGGCGACGTTGAAGTCGTCCGCGCCGCTCTTGCCGTCGACGCTGCCGCCAGCGCGGCCGATGCCGGTGCCCAAAGCGGTGATCATCACCAGGATTTCGTTGCTGGTCAGCAGCTTTTCGTAGCGTGCCTTCTCGACGTTCAGGATCTTGCCGCGCAGCGGCAGGATGGCCTGGAACTTCCGGTCGCGGCCCTGCTTGGCGGAGCCGCCGGCGGAGTCGCCCTCCACCAGGTAGACCTCGCACAGCGCCGGGTCCTTTTCCTGGCAGTCGGCCAGCTTGCCCGGCAGACCCATGCCGTCGAGCACGCCCTTGCGGCGCGTCATCTCGCGGGCCTTGCGGGCGGCTTCACGCGCACGCGCCGCTTCGACGATCTTGCCGCAGATGATCTTGGCGTCAGCCGGGCGTTCCTGCAGGTATTCGGCCAACAGGCGGCCGACGATGTCTTCCACCGGTGCCCGCACTTCGCTGGAGACCAGCTTGTCCTTGGTCTGGCTGGAGAACTTGGGTTCCGGCACCTTCACGCTCAGCACGCAGCACAAGCCTTCGCGCATGTCGTCGCCGGTCACCTCGACCTTCGCCTTCTTGGCGAACTCGTGTTCCTCGATGTACTTGTTGATGACGCGGGTCATCGCGGCGCGCAGGCCGGTGAGGTGGGTGCCGCCGTCACGCTGCGGGATGTTGTTGGTGAAGCACAGCACCTGCTCGCTGTAGGCGCTGTTCCACTGCATCGCCACTTCGACGCCGATGTGCGTGCCGGGGATGCCGCCGTAGGTGTCGGCCGGCTTCTCGCCCGCTGCGTAGAACGAGTTCGGATGCAGGACGGTCTTGCCCTTGTTGATGAATTCGACGAAGCCCTTGACGCCACCGGCGCCCGAGAAGTCGTCTTCCTTGCCGGTGCGCTCGTCCTTCAGGCGGATGCGAACGCCGTTGTTCAAAAAGCTCAGCTCGCGCAGGCGTTTGCTCAGGATCTCGTAATGGAAGTCCGAGTTCTCCTTGAAGATCTCCACGTCCGGGAGGAAATGGACTTCGGTGCCGCGCTTGTCGGTGTCGCCGATGATCTTCATGGGCGAGACTTCGACGCCCTTGACCTGTTCCAGGATGCGGTTCTGCACGAAGCCGCGGCTGAACTCCAGTTCGTGGATCTTGCCTTCACGGCGCACGACCAGGCGCAGCTTGATGCTCAGCGCGTTCACGCACGAAACGCCCACGCCGTGCAGGCCGCCCGAGACCTTGTAGCTGTTCTGGTTGAACTTGCCGCCGGCGTGCAGCTCGGTCAGCGCAATTTCCGCGGCCGAGCGCTTGGGCTCGTGCTTGTCGTCCATCTTCACGCCGGTCGGGATGCCGCGGCCGTTGTCGGTGACGGAGATCGAGTTGTCCGAGTGGATGGTCACGACGATGTCGTCGCAATGGCCTGCGAGCGCTTCATCGATGGAGTTGTCGACCACTTCGAACACGAGGTGGTGCAAGCCGGTGCCGTCGGACGTATCGCCGATGTACATGCCCGGGCGCTTGCGCACGGCCTCCAGGCCTTCGAGGATGGTGATCGATCCTTCGCCGTACGACGTGTCGGCGGGCGTGATCTCAATCGGGATCGCGCTCTCGATTTCCGGCGTGTAGACCGGCTCGGTGTGCGGGGTCTCCGGCTTGTTTTCTTCGCTCATCAGGATCCTTCCTATCTCTCTCTATCTCGGTAACTCGGCGGCACGGTGCAAGTCTGGGCTTGCTAGATCCGCATGGGCATCACGACGTACTTGAACGATTCGTTCTCCGGAATCGTCAACAGCGCCGAGCTGTTGGAGTCGGCCAGGTCGAGCTTGACCATGTCCTGGCTCATGTTGTTGAGCGCGTCGATCAGGTAGGTCACGTTGAAGCCGATCTCGATGGCGTCGCCGCCGTAGTCGATGTCGAGCTCGTCCTGCGCCTCTTCCTGCTCGGCGTTGTTCGAAGCCACGCGCAACGTGCCCGGCTCCAGGTTCAGCCGCACGCCCTTGAACTTCTCGCTCGTCAGGATGGCGGTGCGCTGCAGGCTGGCCAGCAGCGTCGCACGGCCCAGCGTCACGCTGTTCTTGTGGTTCTTCGGAATCACGCGGTTGTAGTCGGGGAACTTGCCCTCGACCAGCTTGGTGACGAACTCCATGCCGCCGAAGCCGAACTTCGCCTGGTTGTTGGCGAACTGCATTTCGATGGCGCCTTCGGCGTCCGACAGCAGGCGCTGCATTTCCAGCACGGTCTTGCGCGGGAGGATGACTTCCTGGCGCGGCACTTCGACGTCGAGCGTGGCCGATGCAAAAGCCAGGCGGTGGCCATCGGTGGCCACCAGGCTCAGCTGCTTGCCTTCGGCGACGAACAGGATGCCGTTGAGGTAGTAACGGATGTCGTGCACCGCCATGGCGAAGGACACCTGGCCCAGCAGGCTCTTGAGCGTCTTCTGGGGCACGCTGAAGACCGGGCCGAAGTTGGCTGCCTCCTGCACCAGCGGGAAATCTTCCGCCGGCAGCGACTGCAGCGTGAAGCGGCTCTTGCCACCCTTGAGCACGAGCTTGCTCGCGCTCGATTCCAGGCTCACCGTCTGGTCGGCAGGCATCGTGCGCAGGATGTCGATGAGCTTGCGAGCGCCGATGGTGGTCGTGAAGTTGCCTTCGTCGCCGCCCAGTTCGGCCACCGTGCGGATCTGGATTTCCAGGTCGCTGGTGGTGAGCTGCAGTTGCCCGCCCGTCTTGCGGATCAGCACATTGGCCAGGATCGGCAGCGTGTGGCGCCGTTCCACAATGCCGGCCACCGACTGCAGTGCAGCGAGAACTTTGTCTTGTGTTGCCTTCAGGACGATCATGTCTTACCTCTTGTTGAACGCTTGGATTTTCACTCAGTCAGCCCTAGCCCTTGAGGGTTTGCTCGAGGACGTGGAGCTGCTGATTCAGCTCCGTCAATTGCTGGCGTTCTCCGGAGATCTTGCGCACTGCATGCAGCACGGTCGTGTGGTCACGCCCGCCGAAGAGCTCGCCGATTTCCGGCAGGCTCTTCTGCGTGAGCTCCTTGGCCAGGTACATGGCGATCTGGCGCGGCCGCGCGATGCTGGCCGGGCGCTTCTTGCTGTACATGTCGGCGACCTTGATCTTGTAGTAATCGGCCACCGTCTTCTGGATGTTTTCCACCGAGATCTGCCGGTTCTGGATCGACAGCAGATCGCGCAGCGCCTCGCGCGCCAAGGCGATCGAGATCTCTTTCTGGTTGAAGCGCGAGTACGCGAGGATCTTGCGCAGCGCGCCCTCGAGTTCACGAACGTTCGAGCGCACGTTCTTCGCGACGAAGAAGGCGACCTCTTCCGGCATCTCGGCCGATTCGGCGCGCGCCTTGTTGATCAGGATGGCCACGCGCATTTCGAGTTCGGGCGGCTCGATGGCCACTGTCAGGCCTGAATCGAAGCGCGACACCAGTCGCTCGTGGATGTCCGCCAGCCCTTTTGGGTAGGTGTCGCTCGTCATGACGATGTGCGACTTCTTGGCCAGCAGCGCCTCGAAGGCGTTGAAAAATTCTTCCTGCGTTCGGTCTTTGTTGGCAAAGAACTGCACATCGTCGATCAGCAGCAGGTCGAGCGAGTGATAGCGGTCCTTGAACTCGTCGAAAGTCTTGCGCTGGTAAGCCTTGACCACATCCGACACGAACTGCTCGGCATGGATGTAGAGAACTTTGGAATCGGGCCTGTCGGCCAGCAGCCGGTTGCCCACCGCATGCATCAGGTGGGTCTTGCCCAGCCCGACGCCGCCGTAGATGAAAAGCGGGTTGTAAAGATGCCCCGGCATGCCCGAGACGTGCATGGCCGCGGCGCGCGCCATGCGGTTGGCCGTGCCCTCGACAAGGGTGTCGAAAGTCAGGCCGGCGTTCAGCCGGTTCTTGAACCCGGCGGCCGCGGCATCCTCGCCCGGCCCGGTCACCTCACGCGGCACATCGGTTTCGGCCATGACCACCACGGGTGTCGAACGCACGGGCGTTTCGCGCGGAGTGAGGGCCAACTCGACCTGCACGGGCTGGCCGTACATTTTCTCGGCCATCGCCGCGATCTTGCCGGCGTACTGCGCGCGAATCCAGTCGAGCTTGAAGCGGTTCGCGACGAACACAGTCATGCGCGACAGGTCGTCGGCAACCTGTGCGGTCAGGGGCTTGATCCAGGTGTTGAACTGCTGCTCGGAGAGTTCCTGTGCGAGCTGGTCGACACAGGCCTGCCAGAGGCTGTCGCCGATACTGTCACCCGCCATGGGTGCGCTGAGATGTCATGTTTCTCTCGGCCATTTCTGTTGTTCGTGTTGTGGATAGGAGCAGGTGCAATCGGCCCGTCATTCTAACTTGTCAAACTCTTATCCACACCGTCCCGCCCGCCTTCGGTGAGGGCATGGAATCCCCCGTGGATGCGCTCCGATTTGATCTCAGCCCGAATGTTTGTGATAATCGTCGGTTTCCCTGAAAACCTCTTTGTGTGTTTCGGGGGCTCTCTTCCATCTGGAAGAACTGAATTCAGGAAATCTCATCATGAAACGCACTTACCAAGCATCCAAAGTCCGCCGCGCCCGTACCCACGGTTTTCTCGTTCGCATGAAGACCCGTGGCGGCCGTGCCGTGATCAACGCACGCCGCGCCAAGGGCCGCAAGCGCCTGGCCGTCTGACGACAGCCGGCAGCCGCAGCGCCGATCCCTTGCCGCCCCCGCCTGCTTCCACGCATGGCGCCGAGCGCGCAGACAAGTCGATGCAGCGGCTCAAAACCCGCGCGCAATTCCAGGCCGTGCTTGCTGGTGCCACCGTGGCGCGAACCGCCCACTTCGCACTGCATCGCCGCGCCCTGGATGCGGCAGATGGCGCCGAGCCCCTGTTCGGCACGCCTGTCGTCTGGCTGGGAGCCATGGTTCCCAAACGCTGGGCGCGCCGCGCGGTCACGCGCAATGCCATCAAGCGCCAGATCTACACCGTGAGTGCCGCGTCGGAAGCTTCGCTGCCGGTCGCTGCGCACGTGGTGCGCCTGCGTTCGGGTTTTGACCGGAAGGTCTTCGTGAGCGCCACGTCGGACAAACTCAAGGCCGCAGTGCGTGCCGAACTCCAGCAACTGCTGGCGCGCGGCGCATCGGTGCGTCCATGATCCGGCGCTTGCTGATCCTGCTCGTCAAGGGCTACCGACTGCTGCTGAGCCCCTGGCTCGGGCAGTCGTGCCGTTTCGAGCCGACCTGTTCGGCCTACGCGCTCGAGGCGCTCGACCGGCATGGCGCCGCCGTCGGCAGTTACCTCACATTGAAACGCATCGCCCGTTGCCAGCCCTGGTGCCAGGGTGGCCACGACCCGGTTCCGCCCAAGGGGCAGCGCGGGACGCACAAGGCGTTGTTTTCTTCTCTCTCCTCCGACAAGAAGTCTTCTTCATGAACGATATTCGCCGCACCATCCTGCTGGTGATTTTTGGTTTCTCGCTGGTATTGCTGTGGGACCAGTGGCAGGTCCACAACGGCAACAAGCCGACCTTCCTGCCCTCGTCGAAGACTGCCGCGAGCGCACCGGGGGCCGGGGCGCCTGCAGGTGCGGCCAGCGGCGCGGCAGGTGGCGTTCCTGCCGCGGCCGGTGTTGCAGGAGCTTCCACCGCAGTGCCGACGCAGCCCGCCACCATGGCGGTCGGCGAAAAGGTGACGATCACCACCGACGTGTTCAAGGCGACGATCGACGGTCAGGGCGGTACGCTGTCGGGCCTGCAGTTGCGCCAGTTCGACGACCAGACCAACCACCACGGGTTGGTCGAATGGTTCAACAAGCTCATCGGCCGCCCGACGCCGCCGAACCGCGTCGTGCCAGTGACGCTGATGGAAGACGGTTCGCCAGCCACCCTGTCCGTGGCGCAGACGGGCCTGATCAACACGGTGGACACGGGCGAGCGCTTCCCCAACCACCTGAGCCTGATGACGCCGACGGCGGGGCCGCGGGAACTGGCTGACGGCCAGAACGCGCTGGAAGTTTCGTTCGAATCGCAGCCCGTGGGCGGCCTGAAGTACATCAAGACCTACCGTTTCCTGCGCGGCGACTACTCGATCCACGTCAAGCACCAGATCGTCAACGTGAGCGACCAGCCGCGTGACGCGCAGCTGTACCTGCAACTGGTGCGCCACGGCACGGTGGCTTCCACCACCATGTTCGGCACCAACACCTTCGCCGGTCCCGCTGCCTATACGGAAGAAAAGAAGTTCCATAAGCTCGCGTTCACCGACATCGCGAAGAAGAAGGTCGAACTGCCGCCGCCCGCTGACAATGGCTGGATCGCCATGGTGCAGCATTACTTTGCTTCGGCCTGGCTGCTCAATACCCCGGGCAGCGACCGCTACAAGCGCGAGTTCCGCGTGGCCGACCTGGGCAACAACCAGTTCTCGATCGCCATGGTGCTGCCGCTGCCCAAGCTCGCGCCGGGCGCATCGCAGACGATCGACAGCAGCCTGTTCGCAGGACCCCAGGAAGAAAAGAAGCTCGAAGCCCTCGCGCCCGGTCTCGACCTGGTCAAGGACTACGGCATCTTCGCGATCATCTCCAAGCCGCTGTACTGGCTGCTCAACGAGCTGCACAACCTCCTGGGCAACTGGGGCTGGTCGATCGTTGCGCTGGTGGTGCTCCTGAAGGGCGCCTTCTACTGGCTCAACGCCAAGGCATACGCCAGCATGGCCAAGATGAAGGCCATCAATCCGAAGATCACCGAAATGCGCGAGCGGCTCAAGGACAAGCCGCAGGAGATGCAGCAGGAGATGATGCGCATCTACCGCGAGGAAAAGGTCAACCCGATGGGCGGCTGCTTCCCGATCGTGATCCAGATTCCGGTGTTCATCGCGCTCTACTGGGTGCTGCTGTCGTCGGTCGAAATGCGTCATGCACCATGGGTGATGTGGATCCACGACCTGTCGGCACCCGACCCGTGGTTCATCCTCCCTGTCGTGATGACGCTGACCTCGCTGCTGCAGACCTGGCTGAACCCGAAACCACCAGATCCGATGCAAGCCAAGCTCATGTGGATCATGCCGCTGGCATTCAGCGTGATGTTCATCTTCTTCCCGGCCGGCCTGGTGCTGTACTGGATCACGAACAACACCTTGTCGATTGCCCAACAATGGTTCATCAACAAGCGTCTGGGTGTCCTCGGCAAGTAAGCCGCACCCAAGACTTCCCGAAGGGCCGCGCAAGCGGCCTTTTTCTTTGACGCTTCCGCTCAGCTTTGCTGAAAGAATAGATCCATGCTCGCACGCAACTCCGATCCGATCGTCGCCATCGCCACTGCGCCCGGACGCGGGGCGGTGGGCATCGTGCGTGTATCGGGGCGCAACCTGGCGCTGCTCGTGCTGGCGCTTTGCGCACGACCGCTGAAAGCACGCGAAGCGACGTATCTCCCTTTCCTCGATGCTGCCGGCGAGCCGGTCGACCGCGGCCTGGCGATCCACTTTCCAGGGCCGCATTCCTTCACCGGCGAAGACGTGCTCGAGTTGCAGGCGCATGGTGGCGCCGTGGTGCTGCAGCTCCTGGTGGCACGCTGCCTGGAGGCTGCCGCCGAGATCGATGCGGCCACGGGCCGCGCGCGCCTGCCCGGTTTGCGGGTGGCCGAACCCGGGGAGTTCAGCCAACGCGCATTCCTCAACGGCAAGATCGACCTGGCGCAGGCCGAGGCGATTGCCGACCTGATCGATGCGAGCACCGAAGCCGCGGCGCGCAGCGCGGGGCGCTCGCTGTCGGGCGCGTTCTCGCGCGAGATCCATGCGCTGCGCGACGCGCTCATTCACCTGCGCATGCTGGTGGAGGCCACGCTCGACTTCCCGGAAGAGGAGATCGATTTCCTGCAGAAGGCCGATGCGGCCGGCCAATTGGCGGCCCTGCAAGCGCAGGTTGCCGGCGTGCAGCAGCGCGCGCGGCAAGGCGCGTTGCTGCGCGAGGGCATCAAGGTGGTGATCGCGGGTCAGCCCAACGCGGGCAAGAGCTCGCTGCTCAACGCGCTGGCCGGGGCCGAACTGGCCATCGTGAGCGCAGTGGCGGGCACCACGCGCGACGTCGTGTCGCAGACCATCCAGATCCAGGGCGTCCCGCTGCACGTAGCCGACACCGCCGGCCTGCGCGAAAGCAGCGACGAGGTCGAGCAGATCGGCGTGGCGCGGGCCTGGCACCAGATCGAAGGTGCGGACGCCGTGCTGTTCCTGCACGACCTCACACGCGCCGAAGTTGCGGACTATGCAGCCGCCGATGCCGAGATACTGCGCTTGCTGCGCCAGAAACTGGCGGCCGGCGTGCCGGTGCTCGACGTCTGGAACAAGGAAGACGCGGCGCCCGTCGCCGACGTGCAGCCGGCGCGCGACGGCATCGTGCTGTCGGCCCGCACGGGCGCGGGCATCGAGTCGCTGCGCCAGGCACTGCTGCGGCTGGCCGGCTGGCAGGCCGTGCCCGAAGGCCTGTACCTGGCGCGCGCGCGCCACGTGCATGCGCTCGCGCAGGTCGCCGGGCACCTGGACGGCGCGGCCGCGCACCTCGCGGCACGCGCTCAGTCGCTCGACCTGATGGCCGAGGAACTGCGCCTGGCGCAGAACGCGCTCAACGAGATCACCGGCGAATTCGGGTCGGACGACCTGCTGGGCGTGATCTTCTCGCACTTTTGTATCGGCAAGTGAGGCGGGCGGTGCCGATGCCGGGCGTGCAGAAATGCGTCGACGGCATTGCGGCGCGGCGTCAGCCTTTGAGCCCCCGCTGCAACCGGTCGACCGCCAGCGCCAGCGCCTCCGGGCGCCCGGACAGCACGAGCGTGTCGCCGTCGGCCAGCACCAGCGCATCGTCGGGCGTGGCCGCTGCGCCGTTGCGATGGCGCAGGTTGGCCACGCGCACTTGCAGCGCATGCAGGGCCATCGTGCCGAGCGTCTGGCCGATGGCGCGCGCGTCAGGCGTCAGGGTGAACGTGTTGAGCCGCTCGTGTCCCAGGTCGCCGACAGTGTCGTCGTCGGCGCCGTGGAAGTAGCCGCGCAGCAGGTTGTAGCGCGCATCGCGCAGGTCCTGCACCACGCGGATCACGCGGCGCATCGGCACGCCGACCAGCGCAAGAGCGTGGCTGGCCAGCATCAGCGAGCCTTCGATCGCCTCCGGAACCACCTCGGTGGCACCGGCGGCCTGCAGTTTCTCGAGGTCGAGATCGTCCTGCGTGCGCACGATCACTGGCACCTGCGGCGCGTGCGTGCGCGTGTTCGCCAGCACCTTGAGTGCACCCGGCACGTCGAGGTAGGTGACGACGACGGCACTTGCGCGGGCCAGGCCGGCCGCCATCAGCGCCTGCAGCCGTGCAGCATCGCCGAACACCACCGAATCGCCCGCCGCCGCCGCCTGGCGAACACGGTCGGGGTCGAGGTCGAGCGCCAGATACGGAATGCCTTCGCGCTCCAGGATGCGCGCCAGGTTCTGGCCGCAGCGTCCGTAGCCGCAGATGATCACGTGCCTGGAGGTGTTGATGGTCTTGCGCGCGATGCTGGTCATCTGCAGCGACTGCTGCATCCAGTCGCTGGCCACCAGCTTGCGCACGATGGCGTTGCTGTACTGGATGATGAAGGGCGTGGCCAGCATCGACAGCACCATCGACGCGAGCACCGGGTTGGCCAGCCAGGGCGGCAGCAGGCTGCGGTCCTGCGCCAGCGTGAGCAGCACGAAGCCGAATTCGCCGGCCTGCGCCAGGTACAGGCCGGTGCGCAGCGACACGCCTGCGGTCGCGCCCAGGCCGCGCGCCAGCAGTGTGACCAGCAGCAGCTTGAAGCCCAGCGGCAGCAGCAGCAGGATGCCCACCAGCGCCCAGCGGTCGACCACGATGTGCCAGTCGAGCGACATGCCGATGGTGATGAAGAAGAGGCCGAGCAGCACGTCGTGGAAGGGCCGGATGTCGGTTTCCACCTGGTGCTTGTATTCGGTTTCCGATACCAGCATGCCGGCGATGAAGGCGCCCAGTGCCAGGCTCAACCCGGCCATTTCGGTGAGCCACGCCAGCCCGAGCGTGATCAGCAGCAGGTTGAGCATGAACAGTTCCTCGCTGCGTCGGCGCGCGACCAGGGTCAGCCACCAGCGCATCACGCGCGGTCCGCCGTAGAGCAGCACGCCGACCAGGAAGCAGGCTTTGAGCAGCGCGAACGACAAGGCCTTGAAGAGCGCTTCGGGCGGCGCGCCGAGGGCTGGGATCAGCACCAACAGCGGCACCACGGCCAGGTCCTGGAACAGCAGCACGCCCATCACGCGCTTGCCGTGCTCGCTCTCCAGTTCGAGCCGTTCGGCCATCAGCTTGACGACGATGGCCGTGCTGCTCATGGTGAGCGCGCCCGACAGGGCCAGCGCGGTCTGCCAGCCCAGCCGCCATTCGGGCGGCAACAGCGTTGCCAGCATCAGCGCACCGCCGGTGGCGATGCCCATGGTCAGGAGCACCTGCAGCATGCCCAGGCCGAACACGTGCTTGCGCATGGCGCGCAGCTTGGGCAGGTTGAACTCCAGCCCGATCACGAACATCAGGAAGACCACCCCGAATTCGCCCAGATGCCGGATGCCCTCCGAGTTCTGCGCCAGCGCCAGTGCGTGGGGGCCGATGAGCACACCGGCCGTCAGGTAGCCCAGCATCGGCGGCAGCTTCAGCGAGCGGCAAGCCACCACGCCGATCACCGCAGCGAGCAAATACAACAGCGTGAGATCGAGCGATGACATGACCCGATGCTAGCAAGGGCCATGCACGCCCGGCGACCGGTCCCGGCCCGCCCGATAAAATCCCGCAATGAGCTCCCGCCCTCCCCTGATTCCCGTGGTCGACCCCGATGCGATCCTTGCGCGGGCACGCGTCACTTTCGATATCGAGGCGGCCGCGGTCGCCGGGCTGAAGACCCGTGTCGGCCCCAGCTTCGTGGCCGCCGTGCGCAAGGTGCTCGAAGTGCGCGGCCGCGTCGTCGTTATGGGCATGGGCAAGAGCGGCCACGTGGGCCGCAAGATTGCCGCCACCCTGGCGTCCACCGGCACGCCCGCGATGTTCGTTCACCCGGCCGAAGCCAGCCACGGCGACCTGGGCATGATCAAGTCGGTCGACCTGGTGCTCGCCATCTCCAACAGCGGCGAGGTCGAGGAACTCACCACCATCCTCCCCGTGGTCAAGCGCCAGGGCGTGCCGATGATCGCCATGACCGGGCGCGCCGACTCCACACTGGCGCGCTACGCCGACATCGTGCTCGACAGCAGCGTCGAAAAGGAAGCCTGCCCGCTGAACCTGGCGCCCACGGCCAGCACCACCGCGCAGATGGCGCTGGGCGATGCGCTCGCCGTCGCGCTGCTGGACGCACGCGGTTTCGCTGCCGACGATTTCGCGCGTTCGCATCCAGGCGGCGCGCTCGGCCGCAAGTTGCTTACCCACGTGAGCGATGTCATGCGGTCGGGCGACGACGTGCCCCGCGTGCCGCCGGACGCCAGCGTGAGCGCCCTCATGCGTGCGATGAGCATCAAGGGCTTCGGCGCTGCCGCAGTGGTGGACGCGGCAGGCCGGGCGAGCGGCATCTTCACCGACGGCGACCTGCGACGGCTCATCGAAGCCGGCACCGACCTGCGCGCGCCCGCGGCTGCGCAGATCATGCATCCCGCGCCGCGCACCATCCGTGTGGACGCGCTGGCCGTCGAGGCCGCCGAACTGATGGAGCAGCACGGCATCACCCGGCTGTTCGTGGTGGATGCCGAGGGCCTGTTGATCGGTGCGCTCAACACCACCGACCTGATGCGCGCGAAGGTCATCTGATGGCGCGCCAATTTCCAACCGAAACCCTGCTCGCCGCGCAGGACGTGCGCATCGTGTTCTTCGACGTCGACGGCGTGCTGACCGACGGCGGCGTGTATTTCACCGAGCAAGGCGAAACCCTCAAGCGCTTCAGCATCCTCGATGGTTATGGCCTCAAGCTGCTGCGCCAGGCCGGCATCGTGGCGGCCGTGATCACGGGGCGAGACTCCAAGCCCCTGCGCGTGCGGCTCGAGGCACTGGGCATCACCCACGTTCGCTACGGCACCGAGGACAAGCTGCCGGCCGCGCAGGCCATGCTGGATTCGCTGGGGTTCACCTGGGCGCAGGCCGCAGCCATCGGCGACGACTGGCCCGACCTGCCGGTGTTGATGCAGGCCGGCTTTGCCGCTGCGCCGGCCAACGCACACGCCGAAGTGCGCGCCATCGCACACCATGTGACCACCGCGCGTGGCGGCGACGGCGCCGCGCGCGAACTGTGCGACCTGCTGCTGACGGCCGGCGGCCACTACCGCCGCATGCTCGACGCAGCCAGAGGCGTGGCTGCATGAAGCAGCGCAAATCTCTGGGCAACCTGGTTCGCGACGGGCTCGACCGCGTCACCATCTACCTGCCGGTCATCCTGACCTTCGCGCTGGCGCTGGGCACCTATTGGCTCGTGCGCAATGCGCCCAAGCTGCTGGAGCCGACGGCGGCCGAGGCACCGCTGCACGAACCCGACTTCTTCATGCGCGATTTCGTCGTCAAGAACTTCCTGCCCAACGGCGACCTGCGCAGCGAGCTCTTCGGTACCGAGGGCCGTCACTTCCCCGACACGGATACGCTCGAAGTCGACAAGGTGCGTGTGCGCTCGGTGTCGGAGGAGGGCCTGATCACCCGTGCCACTGCCAACCGCGGCCTGTCCAACGGAGACGGCACCGAGTTGCAACTCTTCGGCAATGCCATCATCGTGCGCGAAGCTGCGACCGGCAAGAACGGCCAGCCGATCCCGCGCCTGGAATTCCGCGGCGAGTTCCTGCATGCCTTTCTGGACACCGAGCGGGTCAAGTCGAACAAGCCCGTCGTGCTGACGCGCGGCACCGACCAGTTCACCGCCGACACGCTCGACTACGACAACCTCAGCGGCGTCGCCAACCTGCAGGGTCGCGTGCGGGGCGTGCTGGTGCCGGCAGCAGGCGCGGCTGCCAACCCACCCGGCGCCAAGCGCTGACACTGGAGTACTGCAGCATGGCGCCACTGGTCTACATCACAGGCGCGTCGAGTGGGATCGGCCAGGCGCTCGCTGCCCGTTTCCACGACGCCGGCTATCGGCTGGCGCTGGTCGCCCGGCGCACCGCGGACATCGAGGCCTGGGCCGCCGCACGCGGCATCGAATCGGGCCGCCTGCGCATCTATGGCGCCGACGTGGCGCAGGTCGACGATATCGCTGCTGCGGGCGCCGCGTGCATCGCGCAGCAAGGTCTGCCCGACGTGGTGATCGCCAATGCCGGCATCAGCGTCGGCATCGACACCGAGGTGCGCGAAGACATCGACGTCCTCGCACGGACCTTCGCCGTCAACAACGTGGGTCTCGCCGCGACCTTTCACCCGTTCGTGCGCGGCATGCGTCAACGTGGCAGCGGTCGCCTGGTGGGCATCGGCAGCGTGGCCGCCATCCGCGGCCTGCCGGGCCATGGGGCCTACTGCGCAAGCAAGGCAGGTGTCGTGGCTTATTGCGAAAGCCTGCGCGGCGAGTTGCGGGCGAGCGGCGTGCGGGTGGTGACGCTCTGCCCCGGCTATATCGACACGCCGCTCACGCAGGGCAATCGCTACGGCATGCCTTTCCTGATGCCGGTCGACACTTTCGCTGAACAAGCCTTGCGCACCATCGAGGCGGGCACCAGCTACCGCGTGATTCCCTGGCAGATGGGTATCGTTGCCAAGTTGATGCGCATGCTTCCGGACGCAGTGTTCGACCTCGCGGTCAAGGGGCGCGGGCGGAAGAAGCGCCAGGGCGAATGACAAAAGGCTCCCGGAGGAGCCTTTCTATGTGGATCGGCCCGAGGGCTCAATAACCGCTGTTGTTGCCGCCGCCGTAGCCGCCGCCACCGCGACCACCGCCGCCGCCGCGGGGGCCAGCGCCATAGGGGCTGCGGAAACCACCGTCGCCGCCGCCACCGCCGCTTCGGCCACCGCCGCCGCCGTAACCGCCGCTGCGACCACCGCCGCCGCCGCCGCCGTAGCCACCACCACCGCCGCCGTAACCGCCCCCACCACCACCGTAGCCACCGCTGCCGCCGCCGCCGCCGCCGTAGCCACCGCTGCCACCACCACCACCGTAACCGCCACCGCCGCTGCGGGGAGGACGCGCTTCCATCGGGCGTGCTTCGTTGACGACAACGCTACGGCCGCCCAGGGGCTGGCCGTTCATGCCGTTGATGGCTGCTTGCGCTTCCGCGTCGCTGCCCATCTCGACGAAGCCGAAGCCTTTCGAGCGGCCCGTGTCGCGTTCCATCATGACTTTCGCGCTGGTCACTGCGCCGAACTGGCCGAAGGCCTGTTCCAGGTCGCCGTCGCGCACGGAATACGGCAGGTTGCCGACGTACAGTTTGTTGCCCATCAAGGGACTCCTAATAAACACATCAAGAAAAGCGATGGAGTCCCGAGAGCACCACCCAATCGAAATCGCCGAGCGCGCGAAACTGACCGATCACCGAACTTGCCACCCCCGAGGAAATTTAAAGGGAGGCTCGTGCATTATGAGTGAAATATTTGAAAAGCAAGCAGGAATTTGCCTTCTGTGCGACTGCATTAAAAATAGAAAGAAGCATGCGCTTACTCACATGACAGGGTTTTCCCGAGGCTACAATCGCGGCGTCATTGGGGAGTAGCCGCCTTCCATCGCGAGAAGGGCCTGCGTCAACAGACTTGTCCTGCCTTGCGCGGACATGGCGCAGGCGGTGTTGAACTTGGCGAGACCTTTGACCATGCAGTTTCGGAAATATGGCCGAAGGCACTGCTTGGTCAACTGCGTCCTTCGGCCCAAGGAACCCACGTCATGGAAGCTTTTCTCGTCGCCACCGGCATCGTCGCGCTGGCGGAAATGGGCGATAAGACCCAATTGCTCGCGCTGCTGCTGGCGGCGCGCTTTCGCAAACCCTGGCCCATCGTGCTGGGCATCTTCACGGCCACCGTCGTCAACCACGCACTTGCAGGCGCCGTCGGCACCTGGGTGACGCAGGTACTCGGGGCCAACCTGCTGCGGTGGCTTTTGGGAGGCTCCTTCATCGCCATGGCCGTGTGGATGCTGATCCCGGATAAGCTCGACGAAGACGACGCGCCCAAGGCCTCTCGGTTCGGCGTCTTCGGCACCACCGTGGTCGCCTTCTTCCTTGCCGAGATGGGAGACAAGACCCAGATCGCCACGGTCATGCTGGCCGCTCGTTTCGTCAACGACTACGTCTGGGTCGTCCTGGGCACCACGCTGGGCATGATGCTGGCCAACGCGCCCGTGGTGTGGCTGGGCGACAAGCTGGTCAAGCGCGTGCCGATCAAGCTGGTCCACGCCATCTCCGCCGTCATCTTCCTGGTGCTTGGTGTGCTGATGATCGTGAGCGGCTGATCTGCACGCCGATCGCTTCGTGGTCTCTCCGCCAGAAACGCTGCGGAACCGGCTTTCCGGGCCGCTGTTGTCGCGCCCAGAAAGGGGGCGGGCGCTGCCACGCGAAGCGGGCAAGCCTGGGGGGTATACTGGTTCAGCGCCGATTTGCTTCAGCTTGCGGGCGCTTTATAAATCCAGCTAAAGACAGACGCCGGACCCGGCTCGTTTTTGGCGAGGCCGGGTTTTTTTACGTCCATGTCCTTCGAAGTCCTCCCACAGTCGATGTCCTTTGCCGGACCGCTGGCCCTGCGCAGCGGCGCGGCACTGCGCGACTACACCCTCGCCTACGAGACGTACGGCACGTTGAACGCCGATCGCAGCAACGCGGTCCTGGTGTGCCATGCGCTCAATGCCTCGCACCATGTCGCCGGCGTGTACGCCGGGCAGCCTCGCTCGGAGGGCTGGTGGAACAACATGATCGGGCCCGGCAAGCCGGTCGACACCGACCGGTTCTTCGTGATCGGCATCAACAACCTGGGTTCCTGCTTCGGCTCGACCGGGCCGATGCATGTCGATCCGGCGACGGGCCGCGTCTATGGCGCCGACTTTCCGGTGGTCACGGTGGAAGACTGGGTCGACGCGCAGGCGCTGCTGCTCGACGCGCTCGGCATCGACACGCTCGCGGTCATGGGCGGCAGCCTGGGCGGCATGCAGGCGCTGTCGTGGACGCTGCAGTACCCGGCACGCGTCAAGCATGCCGTGGTGGTGGCCAGCGCGCCCAACCTCACGGCCGAGAACATTGCCTTCAACGAGGTGGCGCGCCGCGCCATCGTGACCGACCCCGACTTCAACGGCGGCCACTTCTACGAGCACGGCGTGATCCCCAAGCGCGGGCTGCGCATCGCCCGCATGATCGGCCACATCACGTACCTGAGCGACGACGTGATGAACGCCAAGTTCGGGCGCACGCTGCGCAGCGCGGTCGAAGGCGAAGCCGACCCGAGCGGCTACCGCTATTCCACGCAAGACGTCGAGTTCCAGATCGAGAGCTACCTGCGCTACCAGGGCGACAAGTTCAGCGAGTATTTCGACGCCAACACCTACCTGCTCATTACCCGTGCCCTCGACTATTTCGATCCTGCTCGCGCGTACGGCGGCGACCTCACTGCGGCTTTTGCGCAGGCCACGGCCAAGTTCCTGCTCGTGAGCTTCACGACCGACTGGCGCTTTTCCCCGGCACGCAGCCGCGAGCTGGTCAAGGCCTTGCTCGACAACCGGCGCAGCGTGAGCTACGCCGAGATCGATGCGCCGCACGGCCATGACGCCTTCCTGCTGGACGACGTCCGCTACATGGGCGTCGTACGCTCCTACTTCGAACGCATCGCCAAGGAGCTGGCCGCATGAGCGACATCGCAACCCAACAGCTGATTGCCGCGCGGGTGCCGCAGGGCGCCCGCGTGCTCGACCTGGGCTGCGGCGACGGCGCGCTGCTCGACCTGCTGCAGCGCGAGCGCGGCTGTACGGGCTACGGCGTTGAGATCGCCGATGGCAACGTGCTCCAGTGCATCCGCCGCGGCGTCGACGTCATCCAGCTCAACCTGGACGAAGGCCTGGCGATGTTCGACGACGCGTCCTTCGACGTCGTGCTGCAGATCGACACACTGCAGCATCTGCGAAATGCCGAGGTCATGCTGCGGGAGACGGCGCGCGTGGGCCGCGCGGGCATCGTCGCGTTTCCCAACTTCGCGCACTGGCCCAACCGCCTGAGCATCGCGCGCGGGCGCATGCCGGTGACGCGGCGACTGCCCTACCAGTGGTATGACACGCCCAACATCCGCGTGGGCACGTTCCGCGATTTCGAGGCATTGGCGCAGAAGAACGAGCTGCGCGTGCTCGACGCCTTCGGCCTGCAAGACGGGCGCGAGGTGCGCTGGCTACCGAATGCGCGTGCCGGCACGGCCGTCTTCAAGTTCGAGCGCAGCTGAGCGGGCGGGGCGCGGCCGACCATGGCGCTGACTCTTGCGGTTGCGGTACACAGCGAACTCGTTATCAAGAAGAGCCGCTTCATCGGCTGCGTGCAGCCTGTGGTCGACCGGCATGCGGCGCTGGCGGTGGTGCAGGAACTGCGCGTGCTGCACCCCGGTGCCGCACACGTCTGCTGGGCCTTGATGGCGGGTGGCCAGTCCGCGGCCAACGACGACGGCGAACCGGGCGGCACGGCGGGCCGGCCGATGCTCGAGGTGCTGCGTCATCAGGAGCTGGAAGGCGTGCTGGCGACCGTGGTGCGCTATTTCGGCGGTGTGAAGCTGGGAGCCGGCGGGCTGGTGCGCGCTTACACCGACGCCGTCGCACAGGCGCTGATCGGCGCCGAGAAGCTGCCTTTGCAGCGCCTGCAGACGCTGTGCTGCAGTGTGCCTTACGCCATGGAAGGTCTGCTGCGGCGCGAACTCGCAGCCGCGGGCGCCACGCTGGTCGACGTTGCGCATGGCAGCCTGGTGCGGCTGGTCTTCACCGCAGTGCAGGCCGACGCACCCGGGCTGGTCTTGCGCATCGACGATGCGAGCCAGGGCCGTGCTGGGTGGATCCAGCCGCCGGATGTCGCCGGTGGCGCGGGTCGGGGTTGAACGCCCAGGTGGCGACACGGCGCGACTTGTCCGGCTCGGCCATGTCCCGGGGTCAGGCGTCCAAAGGGCTTGCGCAGCGGCGGCAGAAGCGGGCGTCCGCCACATGTCCCGTCGCCCCGCAGGCCGGGCAGAGCGAATGCGCTTCACCGGGGGTGCTGGCATCGCCCAGCGGCTGGCCGTCGCGGCCGTAGCGCACCATCTCGGCGGAGACGATGCCCGTCGGCACGGCCAGCACGCCCCAGCCCAGCAGCATCATCACCGAGGCGATCGCACGGCCGATGTCGGTCTTGGGTACCAAGTCGCCAAAGCCCACCGTGGTCATCGTCGAGATGGCCCAGTAGACGGCCACCGGAATGCTGGTGAAGCCATGCTGCGGGCCTTCGACCACGTACATCAGCGTGCCGAGCACGAGCACCACCATCATCACGAAGCCGACGAACACCATGATCTTGCGGCGGCTTGCCGCCAGCGCACTGACCAGCGTGCGGTATTCCGCCGCGTAGTGCGACATCTTGAAGATGCGGAACACCCGCAGCAGGCGCAGGATGCGCACGTCGATCAGCACCGAGAGCCCGGGCGTCAGGATCGCCAGGTAGGTCGGCAGCAGCGCCAGCAGGTCGATCACGCCATAGAAGCTCTTTGCATAACGCGCGGGCCGTCGCACGCAGGCCAGGCGTGCGATGTACTCCAGCGTGAAGACGGTCGTGAAGAACCATTCGAAGACGGTGAAGACATCGCCCCAGCGGGCGCGGATGGGCTGCACGCTGTCGAGCACCACGACCATCACGCTCGTCAGGATCACGGCGATCAGCACCAGGTCGAACAGCCTCCCCGCGCGCGTCTCCGATTCGAAGATCACGGAATACAGTTTCAACCGCCAGCCCTGGGTCGGCTTGCCGAAGCGCAATTCGGGTCCGGCAGCATCGGCCTTGGGCCACGGCAAGGCAGAAAGAGAATCGGGCTTGCGGGATTTCGTCATGGGGCCAGAATGAAGCAGTCGGGAGCCCGCGATTGTGAGGCTCCCTTTCATTGCATATTTCGCCGCCGGACGGATTTGGTTACCACTCTTGCCTTATGAAGTGCCGAACGGTGAAGATGCGTTCTTACGATAGTCGTTTTGCAGAGGAGCAGCCATTGGCTTCACAGTCCCCATTTTTCGGCAAGCGCACGAGCGACGTCGACACCGCCCCCGCCCGTCCTGCACCGCTCGTCGGTTCGGGCACCAACCTGGCGGGCTCGCCCGTGAATTCTTCGCTGAACAGCGGGGCCGGTAGCCTCGGAGGTTCGGCCGCAGCGGCGGCCCCGGCCAAGGAAAGCGGCAGCAAGCTGACCGTCGGCCCGAACATCAAGCTCAAGGGCGTCGAGATCACCGATTGCGACACCCTGGTGGTCGAGGGCATGGTCGAGGCGACCATGGATTCCCGCGTCATCCAGATCTCCGAGCAGGGCGAATTCAAGGGTTCGGCCGACATCGACATCGCCGAGATCCGCGGCGTTTTCGACGGCAACCTGACAGTGCGCGACAAGCTGGTGATCCATGCCACCGGCAAGGTCACCGGCAAGATTCGCTACGGCAAGATCGTCATCGAGGAGGGTGGTCGGCTGTCCGGCGAGATCAGCTTCGGCGCGGCCTGAGCTTCGCCAGCAAGGCGCCTGCAGCAGCAGGCGCTTTTTCTTTGGCGCCATTGATGAAGAAGACGAAGACGTCGCGGGCCTTTGCCGCGGGGTCGGCTTCCGCGTTTACGCGTGGCAGGCCTGAGGGCGTGCCGCCCTCGGCCCACGATGTCGCATTCGCCGCCCAGGCTTCGATCGCCTTGGGCGCATAGCCGTTCTTGAGCCTGGCACTGCTCGCCATGAGTCGCGCGTAGGCGAAGTCGCCTGTCAGGTCGGCGAACGACGGAAACTTCTCCGAATCGGTGAACACCGTGGCCACGCCGTGCTTGCGCGCGAGCGCCAGGTAGGCCGATGTCATGAAGCTTTCGTGGCGCACGTCCATCACGTGTCGCAACGCGCGGCTTCCTTCTTTCTTGGGCAGCAATGCAAGGAAGGCGGCGAAATCCTCCTCGTCAAACACCTTGGTCGGCATGAACTGCCAGACGATCGGACCCAGCTTGTCCTGCAACTCGGCGATGCCGCTCTCGACAAAGCGCGCGATCGACTCGCCTGCGGTAGCGAGCAGCTTGCGGTTGGTGGCGTAGCGCGATGCCTTGAGCGAGAACACGAAATCGGCGGGTGTTTCGCTGTGCCACTTGCGAAAACTCTCTGGCTTCATCGTGCTGTAGTAGGTCCCGTTGACCTCGATGGCCGTGAGCTGGCGGCTCGCGTAGTGCAGCTCCTGGTTGTGCGGCAGGCCCTTGGGGTAGAAATTGTCGCGCCAGGGTTCGTAGGTCCAGCCGCCTACGCCGACGCGGATGCTGGAGGTCGATACGCTCACAATGCACTCCGGGTTGAGACCTCTCACTCTACGCGGGCCAGCCAGAAGCGCAAAATACTTTCCTGACCGTTTCTTCCCTGTCGCCCCTTACGCGGAGATCCCCGATGAACGCACCCCTGCACCGCGAAATGCCCGCGGGCCTGCTTGACGCCGAGCGCGCCCTGTCCGATGTCACCACCCAGTGGGACGGCGATATCGTTCGCCAGCTCACCGACTACATTGCCATCCCCGCGAAGTCGCCGGGCTTCGACAAGGACTGGTCGGCCAACGGCTATCTGGAAACCGTGCTGCGCAACGCCGCCAGCTGGATCGAGGCGCAAAAGGTCGAAGGCCTGAGCCTGGAGATCGTCCGACTGGAAGGGCGCACGCCGGTCCTGTTCTTCGAGGTGCCGGCCACCGGCACCGCTATGCGTGAAACCGTGCTGATGTACGGTCACCTCGACAAGCAGCCCGAATTCACCGGCTGGCGCAACGATCTCGGCCCCTGGACACCCAAGTACGAGAACGGGCTCCTGTACGGCCGCGGCGGCGCCGACGACGGCTACGCCGCCTATGCGAGCATCGCGGCCGTGCAGGCGTTGAAGGCGCAGGGCGTGGCGCATCCGCGCATCGTCGGCCTGATCGAGACTTGCGAGGAAAGCGGCTCCTACGACCTGCTCCCTTATGTGAACGCCTTGCGTGCGCGCCTGGGCGATGTCGGTCTGGTGATCTGCCTGGACTCAGGCGCCGGCAACTACGACCAGCTCTGGCTCACGACCTCGCTGCGTGGGATGGCCGGCGGTACGCTGAAGGTCGAAGTGCTGACCGAAGGCATCCATTCGGGTGACGCGTCGGGCCTGGTGCCATCGAGTTTTCGGATCATGCGCCAGGTGCTCGACCGGCTCGAGGACAGCAGCACCGGCCGCCTGCTGCCGGCCAGCTTTCATTGCGAGGTGCCGCCCGACCGCCTGGCGCAGGCGCAGGCCACCGCCGCCATCCTTGGCGACGAGTTGTTCAAGCGTTTTCCATGGGCACACTACGACTGCGGCGGCTCGACCCAGTTCGCGCTGCCCACCACCACCGACCCGGTCGAGGCGCTGCTCGCGCGTACCTGGAAGCCGACACTGTCAGTGACTGGCGCGGAAGGCTTTCCGGCCCTGAAGGACGCAGGCAACGTGCTGCGCCCCTACACCGCTTTCAAGCTGTCGCTGCGGCTGCCGCCGCTGGTGGACGCGGCGGCGGCCGTGCAGCAGCTCAAGACGCTGCTGGAAGACAACGCGCCTTACCAGGCGAAGGTCACCTTTGAGGGCGGCGGCGGCGCGACCGGCTGGAACGCGCCCGCCATCACGCCTTGGTTCGAGCGCGCGCTCCACACGGCGTCGCAGGCGCACTTTGGCGCGCCCTGCGGGTACATCGGGCAGGGCGGCACCATTCCGCTGATGAACATGCTCAGCGAAGGCTTCCCGACGGCACAGATGATGGTCTGCGGCGTGCTGGGTCCCAAGAGCAACGCGCACGGGCCCAACGAGTTCCTCCACGTGCCGTATGCCAAGAAGCTGACGGCTGCCGTGGCCGAGGTGATCGCCGCGTTGCCGGTCGCACACCGGGCCGAGGCTCAGGCAGCTGCCTCGGTTTGAACCGAGGCGTTGCAGCACTGGATGCGCTGAAGCTTCAGCGCTTTTGAAGCAAACCGCTCAGCGAGGCCAACAGGTCGTTCTGAGTGCCAGCGCTTTCGCCGCCAGGCTGTTCGCCCGGCTCGGGCAACCTGCCGTGCGGTGTGAGCTGGTCGATCAGCATGGGCAGCAGGCTCGCCAGCAGCGGGAGCAGGGTGGCTGCGTTGATGCCCAGCTTGCCCGCGATGCTGGAGATCACGTCGCTGCCCAGCGCGTTGTGCACCTGGTCGCCCGTGACCGGCACGTTGTCGCCCTTGCCGATCCAAGAATTGACGACATTGCCCAGGCCGGCCTGCTCGAATTTCGAGACGAGGCCGCCCAGACCACCGACTTCATTCTGGTTGCTGGCCAGCAAGCCACCCAGCGCCCCTGCAAGCCCTCCGAGACCGCCCGTCCCACCTGGCGCGCCTTGCGCGTTGCCGCCGAGCACCTGCCCCAATACCGAGTCGAGCAATCCCATGACCATCCCCTTGTGTGCGTAACGTAGAACGTCGCATTGTGGGGCGCCGCCGTCTGCACGCGGCAACGCGCCGATGTTTATCAGGCGCAGTCGTGAGGAATTGCAGCGTCCTACCTGGTGGCGGGCCCGGCCCGCGGGGGGCGTTTGACCAGCAGCGGCGCGCTCACACCTTCGACGCCGACCAGGCCCAGCACCGTGACCAGCGAGTTCTGCGCGCCTTTCCAGGCCTCCGTCAGGTCGATCCATTCAGACAGCGCATGAAACCCGCCGGTCTTGCCGCCGCCGCCGATGACGATGGCCGGAATGCCCAGCGACATCGGCACGTTGGCGTCGGTGCTCGCGCCCGACAACAGCGTTTTCTGGTCGAACGCGGCATTGGCGCGCGTGGCCGCCTGCACGATCACGGCGTCCGTTGGGGTGCGGCCGCCCGGCCGATCGCCGATGAGCTTGGTCGACACGCTCAGCGTGTTCACGCCCCAGCGCTGGTTCTCCTCGGCCACGCCCTCGTCGATGGCGGCGAGGATCTTCTTTTCGGCCTCCAGCAGCGACGCCATCTCGTCGGAACGGATGTCCACGGCCATGCGCGCCTCGGGCGCAATGGTGTTGACCGATGTGCCGCCGCCCACGGTACCGACCGTGAAGGTGGTCTTGGGGAAGCTCGGCGTGCGAACTTCGGCGATCTTCGCGATGGCGCGGCCCATGCCGTGGATCGCACTGGGCACCTGTCCGAAGGCCGCATAGCTGTGGCCCCCCGGCCCCTTGAACGTGACCTCGTAGCGATGGCTGCCGGTGCCGAGCACCAGCACGCTGCCCGCCGGGGCGGGCTCGATGCCCACCATGCCGTCGATCGCCAGATGGTCCGCAAAGATGCGCTTGATGCCGCGCAGGTTGCCCAGCTCTTCTTCGCCGACGTTGCCCACGAAGAGAATGTCGCCGGTGGTCTGGATCTTCTGGTCGTTCAGGACCTTGACCCACGACAGCAGCACCGACAGCGCACGGGTGTCGTCGGAGATGCCGGGCGCGTAGAGCCGGCCATCGCGCTCCTTCACCTTGACGTCGGTGCCGGCGGGGAACACCGTGTCCAGGTGGGCCGACACCAGCAGCAGCGGGCCGTTGCCGGTGCCCTTGCGCAGCGCGACCACGTTGCCTTCAGCATCGATGCGCGCGTCGTGCATGCCGAGCGCCTTCATGCGCGCGAGAAAAGCTTCGGCGCGGGCCTGTTCCTTGAAGGGCGGCGCTTCGATTTCAGTGAGCAGACGCAGGTCTTCGATGGAACGGGCGTGGTCGGCCTGCACGGCGTCCAGCAACTTGCGAATCTGCGGCGCCGCCATGAGTTGCGTGTACGCGCGGTCGACTTCGGGCGTGACCTGGCTCATGCCCGGGGCGGTGGGCTGCGCCTGCGCCAGTCCTGCGACAAAGGGTGCAGCGAGAAACGCTGCACACACGAGACTGGTGGCGGTGGACCGGGCACGCGGGGACAGGCGCAGGGGAGTGGAGGACAACATGGCAAGAGATGACATCGAAGAAAAAATACAAGGGAAAAAGTCCATGCAAGCGCAATGCCCGAAACGTCAGCTTGCAAGCGACATCAACGCTGCCAGCGCGGCGGTTTCGGCACGCAGCACGCGGCTGCCGAGCGTGAGCGGCGCGAAGCCACGGCTCGCCGCCGATGCTTCTTCTTGCGCACTCAGCCCGCCTTCGGGACCGCTCAACACCCGCACGGCGCCAGTGTGCTGAGCTGCGAAGTCGGCGGCGGGCCGGGTGCCCGGCGCCAGGCTGAGCACGGCGCGGTCGATGCTGTCCGCGTCGGCCGCGGAAGGATCCGTGGGCAGGCTGGCGAGCCAGTCGGCCAGACTGCGCACCGGATGGATCAGCGGCACGCGGTTGCGCCCGCATTGTTCGCAGGCCGACACGGCAATGGCTTGCCAGTGCGCGACCTTTTTCTCGGCGCGCTCACCCGACAGCCGCAGCACGCCGTGTGCCGTAAGCAATGGCTGGATGCTGGCAACGCCCAGTTCTGTGGCCTTCTCGACGAGCCAGTCCATCCGTTCGTTGGCCGGCATGCCGGGCGCCAGATGCACTGCGCGCACCGCTTCACGTTCGATGGCGCTGTGCGCCCCGACATTCACCACGACCTCGCTGCGCCCCATGCGCTCGACCGTGGCGGCGTACTCGCCGCCGTGGCCATCGAACAGGGTGAGGGCGTCGCCGGGCTGCAGGCGCAGCACCTGGACGTGGCGCGCCGCGCCTGCCGGCAGGGCGAGCGTGGTATCGGCGGACAGTGCAACGGCGCAATGAAAACGTGCCACGTGCGCCTACATCCGACCGTAGGCGAAACCGGTCTGCGCCTGGGTGCCTTCGATCTCGTCGACAGCGCGCAACAAGGGCGTGAGTTCGCTGTAGCGCGCCGCCGTCGCGCGGATGTAAGCGATGAAACGGGGCGTGTCCTGCAGGTAGCGTGGCTTGCCATCCCGCAGGCTGATCCGCGCGAAGATGCCAGCCACCTTGAGGTGGCGCTGCAGGCCCATCCATTCCACTGACCGATAGAAGGCGCCGAAGTCGTCACCCACCGGAAGGCCCGCCTTGCGCGCCTGTTCCCAGTAGCGGATGGTGATGTCGAGCACGAATTCCTCGTCCCAGCTCAGGAACGCGTCGCGCAGCAGGCTGGCGATGTCGTAGGTGATCGGGCCGTAGACCGCGTCCTGGAAGTCCAGCACGCCGAGTTGCCCGTTCGCGCCGAGCATCAGGTTGCGCGGCATGAAGTCCCGATGCACGTACACCGACGGTGCGGCCAGGTTGTTCTCGACGATCAGCTTGAAGCTGCGTTCAAGTCTTTCGTGGAGCCGGCCTTCGATGGCGACGCCCTTGTGGCGCGTGACGTACCACTCGGGGAACAGCGCCAACTCGCGCTCGAGCAAGGCGCGGTCGTAGGGTGGGAGCACATCGGGGCGGGACGACAGCTGCCAGCGGATGAGCGCGTCGATCGCAGTGGCGAAGAGCGGCCGTGCGGCATCGGGACGTGCCGGATCGAGGGCCTCGATCATGGTGCGAGCACCCAGGTCGTCGAGCAGCATGAAGCCGTTGGCCTCGTCCCAGTCGAGCACCTGCGGCGCCGTGACCCCGGCGGCCTGCATCAGTTGCGCGATGTGGACGAAAGGCGCGCTGTCTTCCTTGTCGGGCGGTGCGTCCATGATGATGCGGCTGGCTGCGGGGCCGTGCGCATCGATGCGGAAATAGCGCCTGAAGCTGGCGTCGGCCGAGGCCAGGCGGAGGCTGTCGGGCAGGAGGCCCTGGGGCGCGGCGACGCGTGCGAGCCACTGGTCGAAAGCGGCGGAGCGGGCCGGGTCGCTCCAGGCGATGGGCGCGGCGGAGCCGGCGGGCGGGGTCAGGGGTGCGGTCATGGATAATCGATTCTACAAATCCACCCGGCGCGGACCCTGGCGATCGCCGGCCTCCGGCGCCCTGTTCGCGCCCTTTCCGACGATTTTTCGAGACGTCCTGACCTCCATGCCTGAAATAAAAAGCCCCGTCGCGGCCCGGCGGGCCATCGAATGACGTTGTTGTTGACTGCACGCCGCCGCTGCGGCCCGCCGCTGCCCCTTGCGGTGCTCGCACTGGCGCTGCTGCATGCGCAGGTGGCGTTGTCGCAGGGCGTGGCCGCCGACAGCGCATGGATCGACGCGCCATTGACGCTGCAGCGCACGCCGCAGATGCCCGAGACCATCCCGCAGGCCCAACGCGGCGAGCGCCCCAGCTTCATCGAAGGCGACCGCATCGCTGGCCGGCCGAACCTGGAAACCATCGTCGAAGGCACTGCCTCGCTGCGCCGCGGAGACACCTCCATCCGCGCCGACCGGCTCGAGTACTACCAGCCTGACGACACCGCGCGCGCCACAGGCAACGTGCGCGTGAACCAGGCCGGCAACACCTACGAAGGCCCGGAACTGCAGCTCAAGGTCGAGACCTTCGAGGGTTTCTTCAATAACGTGCGCTACACCTTCCTGGAGACGGGTGGCCACGGCGATGCCGACCGCATCGATTTCGTGGATTCGAACGTGTCCGTCGCGCGCAACGTCACCTACACCACGTGCCGCCGCGAGGACTTTCCCGGCTGGATGCCCGCCTGGTTGTTGACCGCCAGCACGCTGACGACCGACACCGAGGAAAACGTCGGCGTGGCCACCGATGCGCGCCTGAGCTTCATGGGCATTTCCACCCCGCCCCTGCCTTCGGTGAGCTTCCCGCTCAGCAACGACCGCAAGAGCGGCCTTCTGCCGCCCGTTTTCGGCATCGACAGCGTCAACGGCATCGAGCTGCTGCAGCCCTACTACTGGAACATAGCCCCCAACCGCGACGCCACGTTCTATCCGACGCTGATGAGCAAGCGCGGTGCCAATCTGGGCAGCGAGTTCCGCTACATGGAGAACACGTACAACGGCCAGGCGCGCCTGGACTACATGCCCTCCGACACACTGCGCGACCGCGAGCGCTGGGGCTTCTGGTCCCAGCACAACCAGGTCTTCGACCCGAAGCCGTTCGGGCTCGATTCGCTCAGCGCATCGCTCACCATCAACCGCGTCAGCGACAACGACTACTGGCGCGACTTTTCGCGTACGCCGTCGCTCACCTCGCGGTTGCTCGCCAACGAAGGCGCGCTGAACTGGAGCCTGGGCGACTGGAACGGCCAGGCGCGCGCGCTGGCCTACCAGACGCTGCAGTACTCGCTGTCGCCGATCACGCCGCCGTACGACCGGATGCCGCAACTCACGGCGAACTACAACAAGTACGAGTGGAACGGTTTCGACGTGTCCGGCGCGCTCGACTACACGCGCTTTCGAGCCGACCCGGCGTACGCGCCGACGCTCAACGGCCAGTTGCAGCCCAACGGCGAGCGCATGCTGGGCATCCTGCAGATCAGCCGGCCTTTCATCACGCCGGGGACCTTCGTCATTCCGAAGGTCCAGCTGCACACTTCGGCTTACCAGTTCG
>Ga0308159_1001607_pt1 | contig 31066 bp, 28 predicted proteins | sample PhyCR1_FD_201040 | JGI IMG/M metagenome (GOLD analysis project Ga0308159, IMG submission 201040) | Phyllosphere microbial communities from UC Gill Tract Community Farm, Albany, California, United States - DLSLC.R1 | ecosystem: Host-associated > Plants > Phyllosphere > Unclassified | place: USA...
TCCCACACCCATACAGGCGCCAGCCCCTCAAGCTGGTGCGTCTACCAATTCCGCCACCTGGGTATTTACTATTCAATCATTCCCGAAGGCGTCTACCATCCCGATAGCTATCGGGATCGCCACCTGGGTATAATTAGCTATTTCGTTGCCCCCCCTATAACTATCGGGGTCGACACTTATTTGCGATTGCAAATATATAATTTTGAATTTAAGAACGCTCCAGATAATTATCAATCTCTGATTTACGAGGAGTCCCGATAGCTATCGGGACGAACTCCCACACCCATACAGGCGCCAGCCCCTCAAGCTGGTGCGTCTACCAATTTCGCCACCTGGGTATTTACTATTTAATCATTCCCGAAGGCGTCTACCATCCCGATAGCTATCGGGATCGCCACCTGGGTAAGTGGAGTGCAAATATAGTTTAATTTTGGAGTTTGGAAATACCAATTTTATAATTCTATTTTTAAACCATCGTAAGCCAATCTGATATTGGCGGGAAGCTGTCTTTCTACTTCCTCGTGTAAACCTAAATTATGACTAATATGCGTTAAGTAAGTGGTTTCTGCACCTACCCTTTCCGCAAATGCAATCGCTTCCGCTAATGTGAAGTGAGAAATATGAGATTCCTTTTGCAAAGCATTAATAACTAGTATTTTAGACCCTTTTATTTTCTCAAATGAATGATCTGGGATGGTTTTAGCATCTGTTACGTAAGTGAAATCACCAATTCGATAACCTGTAATTGGAAGTAGATGATGCATTACTTCGAAAGGAATAATGGTATGCGAGCCAATATCAAAAGCCTCGCCATTATGAACAGTATGGAGATTAATTTGCGGTAAACCAAAGTATTTAGTATCAGCAAAAATATAATAAAATTCGCGCTTTAAAGCCGTTTGTACCCGTTCAGTAGCATAAACATCAATAACCTTTTGAAGCAGATAATTAAATGGCCTGATATCATCGAGCCCGGCGATATGGTCTTTATGTTCATGCGTAAACAATACCGCATCAAGATCTTTAACTTTTTCGCGCAGCAGCTGGTAGCGAAAATCCGGCCCACTATCTACTACAATCGTTTTATCTGCAAGTTCTACTAGAATTGAAGTTCTTAATCGATTGTTGCGCCGATCATCAGACTGACAAACCTCGCAATTGCAAGAAATTACCGGGACACCCTGAGAGGTGCCGGTACCTAAAAAAGTAACTTTCATCCTTTTAAACTTTCCTTTATAAATGAGTAACCCTCATAATTTCTAAACATCAAAATAATTTAGTTTGTTGTAACGAATGAAAGAATTGCCGCTGCTTTTCATCTAATGTGGTCTCATCCGGATTAGTTTCCTTAATCAAGCCAACCAAAGCCGCAATTTTACCTTCTAAATTGGAAAATTTATTGACGACGATAATTTTGCTGTGTTCCAGTAAACAAGAACCTGTTTTGAAATTCCCCTTTTCATAACGAACCTTGAAACCCATCGCCAAAAGCAGTTGTTCCAATTTATCTAAAGTATGATTTGTTAAAGGCAACGACATTAGAACAAACTTAGAGAAATCTAAGGAGCATTCATAAATAGAATGTAAAAAAATGGGTATTTGAGCTCGTCGAGCTTAGTTAATCTGCGAATTTATCAACTGATAAGTCTCGAACCCAGAGATGAGGATGCTACAGGGTAGCATAATATTCAATAAAGGCTCCAGCCTATGACCGCTGAAGCCTTTCAAAAAAAAGAGCGTTAAAAAATACGGTAAAAGAGCGCTTTTACATTTCCCGAACCACCACTACCAGTCGTAGTAATGTGACCGGTGTTCCCGTTTCCATCATAACCACTGCCCTTATTGTTACTGGCCGTGCAATTGGTAACTGTATGCGCTATATTTTGCCCGGCACTACCTAGTTTAAAACCGTTTCCGTCGCCATTAGCGCCGTAGCCATTGTTTGTTGCAGTGCAGTTATTGATGACCACACTAGAGGGTTGTCCGTAGAGATCCCAGCCATCATCAGAGTTGTGATAAGCATTACAAGAATTAAATTGATTGCCTGCACCTGCTGATAGTTTACACGCATATCCATCCGCATTTTCACCGCCGTTGGCTACATCGTAATTATCGTATGAAGTTGAGTTATTGATACTGTTATGGTGTCCTCCGTTGTAAATTTGAAGGCCAGAGTCCTTATTTCCGTAAGTGATCACCTTATTTACATAATTGTAACCGCCTGTTTGAAATACGATACCGCAATCTGGCGCATTCCTAATGGTCATGTTGGTAATATTCCAGTAGCTGCCATTCACTTTCACCCCCCAATTAGCACCAGAAATTCCAGCGCAATCCAGGATTCCACCGGTAAAGCTAATTTTAGCACTGGATGTACCATTTTTAATCAACTGAAGTGTACTGGTCAAATAAATGGTCCCGCTAACTGTAATTACATCTCCCGGTTGTGCATTAGCAATCGCCGTTTTCAGGGCTGCTTCTGTAGTTACGGTAGTGCTCATTGCTGCCGCCGCGACAGTTGATTCAATGGCTTGAGATTTCGATGTTCCGTCTGTTGGTCCTGAAATAGATGAGTTCTCTTTTTTGCATGCGAGCATGCCAACTGCCATCACGAATGTGAGGATTGCTGTGGTCTTTTTCATGTTTAGATTTGTATTTGGTTAGTAATAAAAAATGTTACTAAAAAAATACAACAATGTATTATAAATAAATATAAAAAAATAAACATTAATTACTCACTGGACTTATTAAAACTACAACGAATATTAAATACAAAAACAATAAAAGCGAGAAACCCCGGACATTAAGACCAGGGTTTCAAAATTATTAAAAACTAAGATTTTATAAATCTGATTTTTATCTTAAATCTACTACTTCAACTCCCGGATATTTTTTAGCATCGAAAGCAAAAGTTGTTTCAGGAACCTTTACGTTAGGAGAAAAGGTTTTCACATTATAAGTATATTTGTTTCCGTTTTTATCAAACAGCACCACATTTGCAATTTGCTTAGCTGCTTTATCGATGCTTAAACGAACCTTAAAAATTGCTTTCTTGGCATCAATAGGAGTCAAATCAATCATTTGATAAGTTTTGGCACCAGCTTTTTGCTCACCAGTATAAATGTATTTGAATCCTTTTTCATAAACAGTAAAGATCTTAGCTGGATTGATGCCCTCTCCGCTATTGTCAACATTACTTACCTGAACTTCTTTATCTTTTTTTAAGTAAGTCCATTGACTCTTTCCGTCACTAAATAATTCTTGATTTGTCATTGCCACTTTATATTTATTAGAATTGGCTTTAACATACAGGGTACCCTGCTGTGTTTCCTTTACTTTGGCTTTTGGATTATCTAGTGTGAAGGAAAAATCGGTTTTAACAACATCATACGATTTGTATTTTTTACTTACTTCTGCTAAAATCGCTTTCGCTTTTGCATCAGTCTGGGCATAGGTTGTGGTTGCAAAAGCAGCTATAACCATTGCGGCTGAAATAAATTTCTTCATTGTGTGTGTTTTTAATTTTCTTTTGAAACGTTTGAATAGATTTTCGGGTATTGGTTTAATCTAACCTTTGTTATTCATATCATTCAAGAACTGTTCCAAAGAATACTCGTCAGGATACAAAACTTCGCGGGCTTTACTTCCCTCAAACGGACCAACAATACCTGCCGCTTCCAATTGATCAATAATTCTACCTGCACGGTTATAACCCAACTTTAATTTACGTTGGATAAGAGACGTTGAACCTTGCTGATGCATTACGATTAATCTCGCAGCATCTTCAAAATGTTTATCCCTTTCGTTTGGATCAAAATCAGCTTTACTGCCTTCGCCAGCTTCATCAATATATTCAGGAAGCTGATAAGCATCAGCATAACCACGCTGATTACCGATAAATTCAGAGATCCGATCTACCTCTGGTGTATCTACAAATGCACACTGTAGCCTGATCAAGTCGCTTCCAGTCGATAAAAGCATATCTCCTCTACCAATCAGCTGATCTGCACCACCACTATCCAGAATAGTTCGTGAATCGATTTTTGATAATACCCTGAATGCCAGCCTGGCCGGGAAGTTGGCTTTAATTGTACCGGTAATGATGTTAACTGAGGGGCGCTGTGTAGCCAGTACCAAGTGAATACCAATGGCACGTGCCAACTGCGCTAAACGGGCAATTGGTGCTTCCACTTCTTTACCCGCAGTCATCATTAAATCGGCAAATTCATCCACAACCAACACAATAAAAGGTAAGAACCTATGTCCGTTATTTGGGTTAAGCTTACGCTTGATGAATTTATCGTTATATTCTTTCAAATTCCTCACTTGTGCATCCTTTAATAAATCATAACGCTGATCCATTTCTATACAAAGTGAATTTAAAGTGTTAACCACTTTTTTGGTGTCAGTAATAATGGCATCAGCTTCGCCCGGAAGTTTCGCCAAAAAGTGCCGCTCAATTCGGTTGAACAAAGTCAACTCCACCTTTTTCGGGTCAACCAATACAAATTTTAATTGTGCAGGATGCTTTTTAAATAAAAGGGAAACGAGAATGGCATTAATACCCACTGATTTACCTTGACCAGTTGCACCTGCAACCAATAAGTGGGGCATTTTTGCCAAATCGGCAATAAACACCTCATTACTAATCGTTTTACCTAAAGCAATTGGAAGATCCATGGTATTGGAAGTCCATTTCTCCGTGTTTAAAATGCTCCTCATTGGCACCATTTCCGGGTGCTGATTCGGAACTTCAATACCAATTGTTCCTTTTCCAGGCATCGGGGCAATAATCCGGATCCCCAGCGCCGCTAAAGAAAGTGCAATATCATCTTCCAGATTTTTAATTTTTGAAATTCTAACGCCTGGTGCCGGAATAATTTCATAAAGCGTAACCGTCGGACCGATCGTGGCTTTGATTTTATCAATCTCAATGTTATAATGATTGAGCGTTTCAACAATTTTATTTTTATTGGCTTCTAATTCCTCGGCATTAACAGAGATTTTATTGGTGCCATAATTCTCTAATAAGTCTACCGTTGGGTATCGATAGCCCGATAAGTCAAGTTTCTCATCGTAATTCCCAAATTGTTCTACCAAGTCATCAGACTTTTTCTCTTCTTCCGTTTTTTCAATCGTAAAAGCAGGCTCATGAGCCTCTTCAATAATAGGTTCAACAGTTAGTGGAAGCGCAGCCGGGGCAGAAACAGCCATGGGTAAATTAGTAGACATTGGTGATAGTACCACAGGTGCAGCAGCTGACTCTTCAACTTCTGGCTGTTCAAATCTACTTGGCTGTAAAACCACGTTCTGTTGTTTTCTTTCTTTCGGCGCAAGGGGTTTATCTCGAACAGGAAATTCAACAGGTTCAAAATCGTCTTCGTCGGTTTCCCGCTTATTTGCAAATTTTTCTCTTACTTCATTAACAAAATCAGGCGTCTCATTATCCAGGTAGACTTCCTTTTCTTTACGCTCTGGAAATTTAAAATCAATGTTATAAGCAATAATCAGAATGGTTAATCCGGCAAAAGCAATTAAACCTGCAACTCCCGCAGCGCCAATCTGTGCCGCTAATAATTTATTGCTCCAGTAACCAAACTCACCCTCAACATAGTGAGGAGACTCTGCCCAGAAACTATGTGCAAACCCAAAAGTTAACGAAATGAATAATAAAAAGAAAAAGCTATACCCAAGGGTTTTTGAAATAGAAAGAATTTTAACTTTAAATAATAAACGGTAACCAATAATAAAAAACGCGAGCACAAATAGAAAGGATGCAATCCCAAACCATTCGTAAATAAATTGGTGAGATAGCAAGGCACCAAATTTACCCAACCAGTTTTGTACAACGGGTGTTGTTACACCAGCATCTTTTAACTCCTCTGCAGTTTTAAATAAGTTTCCCCATCCGCCATTAGCGTCGATCACATAACTCTGATCATCTTGCCAGGTAAATAAATATGAGGTAAAAGCGATTAAGAAATAAAGTGAAAGAATAACGAAAAACAAGCCTACAATTTTAATTGCACGTCCATCCTGCAAATCGAAATTAGGTAAATAATCTCTTCTTTCTTTTGGCTGGCGATTAAAAGACGGCCTGCCGGATGCGTTTTCAGCACCTTTATCTCTGAATGTGTTGGTTTTAAATTGGTTTCCCCTTACCGCCATTTTCTATCCTAATAATGTTTAATGAACAAATATAAAATATATAGTTGTATCTATCGTGATTTTAAATCCACAGTATTTTAAATAAAAGAATAATCACTGATTAAACCATAAACAGAAAAAGCGGTCTATTATTTCAACAGCACACAAGTTGTACGTTTTACAAATGAAACGGATTTTGTTTTAGGTTTTATCCCGTTTTGCCTGGAGAGGCTAAACGGGATTTTTATTTCTTTTATGCCCAAACCATCTTACCAAATCTTCAAATCGCTGTTCAAATTAGATAATTCCTTATTTTTTATTAATTTAAGTCAGTTTTTTACATAAGATTATTCTATATGGGCATCGCGCAACTTGAAGAACAGATTGAATCCGGAAATTTTCAGGCAGTTAAGGAAATTTTGATGGCGAACCCAATGCTCGCCAATACCAATACGTCACATCAAATTTCACCACTGCTTTTAGCCTGCTATTATAAGAAGCAAGAGATTGCCGATTTATTGTTAGAATTTACCCATGATTTAACCTTATTTGAAGCTTGTGCAGTTGGAAAATTTGATGCTGCTACCTTGCTCATCTTTCAAAACCCTGCAAGCATTAATGCTTTCTCTGAGGATGGTTTTTCGCCATTGGGACTTGCTTGTTATTTTGGCCATGAAGATCTGGCGAGATTTCTGGTACTCAAAGGTGCTGATGTTAACCTGGCTTCGAAAAATGGCTTTAATGTTTTTCCGATTCACTCTGCGGTGGCGTCAAATAATGTCGGGATTACCAAAATGCTTTTAGATGCCGGCGCTTATCCAAATGTTTGCCAAAAAGCTGGTTTAGCGCCACTGCATACTGCTGCGCAACTGGGGAATATAGAATTAATTATTTTACTATTGGAACATGGCGCAGAAGTAAGCTTGAGGATGGAAGGTGGAAAGCTGCCTGCAGATTTAGCCGCAGAAAGGGGTTTTAATGAAATTGCAGAGATTTTGAGGGAAGACTAATCACAAGTTTGCGAATGAGTGGAAGCCATGGTTAAAATTCTTTCTTTAATCACACTGGAGGTTTTACTCCCAAATTCTCAATCGCATCTTTTTCATATAAGTCCTGATATCCAGCACCACGGCTGCAAGAAAATAAAATAAAATAGGAAAACCAACTGCTAAGAAAGATGAATAAATGAAAAAGAGACGAACTTTTGCTGTACTCATATTCAATTTATTTGCAAGGTAAGTGGAAACACCAAAGCTCCGTTGCTCAAAATACGTAATAACTCTCTGAAACATCTTTTAGCTTATTTAAATGTAAATCACTAAACAAATCCAATAAAAGCGGATAACTACATCAATACTAATCTAGTCATTATATCCCATTAAAAATACACTAAATTATTAGGTAACAGATAATTTAGAAAACTAATTCAACACGAGCTTTTCAAAATCCTGTCTGTTTTCATGTTTGATAAAAAGAATTTGCTGCTCGTCCAAATGCGCATATCTCTTTTTTAAATCGTTTTTAAATTTCTCGATATCAACATCAGCATTTAAAATAACTGTCAAAGCATCAGCATTACCCCTAACTTCAATAATTTGATCTGGGTATTGGTCTCTAAGTTCGTGTGGAAATTCCATAGTGATAAAACCTTGTTCAGGCAATAAAGTTTGACGGAGTTATTTTTATGTTGATAAAATATTATGGCTAAAAAGTATTTACTTTTTTGATCTTCAACCTGGTAATAAATGATCTTTTAAAGTTTTAATTATTTGACCAAGCTATTAAACATCACCAATATACAATTTTTATAAGATAAATGAAAGACGCAATAACTTAACGCTACTTAATAAAATCAACGTGGCAAATTGTTAATTGCTGCGTGCTATACTGTACGAATTTGTTTGAGAATTTTAATTCCGATCCCACAAGACAAACACTTTTTATGATCACAATAGCACTTCTTCAATTGTAAAATGGCCTGTGAAGCGAATGCCCGATCAACCTTAACTCCTGCTTCCGTAAATTTGTCGGTTATGCCATTTCGCTCTGCCGGCAAATGCTCCAAAAGTTGGATTGCCCTATTGATATAAGATTGCGTTCCGGTATGTTTACCATATGCAAATAGAAACAAGGCTACTGTATTGAGTAATATATTATCGATTGAAGTCTTTCCAATCTGTGTACTTACGGCAACCGTCTTTTTCTTAAAATGATAATGTGTTTCCCAATAAGGATTGACGGGCAGATTTTCAAATAATTGTTTTAACTCTTCAACGCCGCGAACTTCGATAACTTTTGAAAAAATATGATTAGCATGAGCAATTAGTGCTGCAAACTGTGCTAAACGAATGGTTGGGAAATTTTGCGGTCGCATTCTCATAAACTTCCAGTTGGATACTTCTACTGGTTTGATGCCATACTTCTTTTGAAGAAACTTGAACTCCGCTTTCAATTTATTAGGGTAATCCTCATCAAAACTGCCATTCAGAAAGCCTGATGCACCAAAAATCAGTGCTTCAATTTGTGTTTTATTATTCTTATGCTTTGCTAAAATTTGTTGTGGAATGGCCTTGGTTAGCAATTCGAATGGTAGCGCATTTATCTTAAAACCGAAATTGCGGGCCATAAAACGATAAAAAATCTCTTCCCAATTGCCTTTAGTTTCTTTTAAGGCTTCTAGTACAATTTCCGTTTTTTGTTCAAATCTTTCAATCAGCGTTCTGGAGAGAAAAGAACTTATGATCAATTGATCCACACTATGAATTTGTGCAGCACAGGGAAAATCATTAAACGTTAGGAATAGGTTTTCATATTTCACTATCAGTTCATTCGCAATTCTATCTTTCAAGATCAAAACTGGCAAAATTGACCCATCTATTCGTTTAATATCAACATCATTTTCATAAACCACATGAAGGATTACATTTTCGTAGGATCGATCACTTTGGTGGTTATGCTTTAACCAATCTAAAGATTTAATGTGGATTTCTATATTACCCGCCCAAATGGTTTCCCCGATCTTAATCTTCGCATGACTAAAATCAGGACCTGCATCTTTGTTCAAAAATCCCGGGTGTAAAATAGTCAAATCATCTCCTGAAGCTGTTTTCAGCTGCTGATAATTGAATGATCTAAATTGCCAAACATAATGGAGAAACTCTTCCGGAAAATTCATATTTGAAACTAATCAAATATTCTTTTAAGTTTTGATCAGGCTACCAGACTGAAGAGAAACATAGGCAAATGTCATAGAAATAATTACATTAAAACATAGCAAGCAAGCGTAATTTAGAAGCTTAGTCGGTACCTATACTGAATGCAGATTTTGCTAATTCTTAGCGATGGCTTCTGCTGGTACTTTCTTTCTATAGTTGGTAATGAAAACACCGGCAATAATTAGAACGGTGGCTACTATCAAATCAAGATCAACGTGTTCGTTTAAAATCAGCCAACCCAAAAATATAGCAATAACGGTATTGAAGTAAGTGAGGATAGAAACTTCCGAAGCAGAAACGCGTTTTAAAGCATAGTGGTAACAGAAATAGCCTAAAACAGAGCCAAATATCGCCAAATAAACTGTAGCAAAAATACTTTCAGTTTTCCAGCTGTTAACGTTGGCTTTTCCAGAGAAGATGATTGCGAGCCCAAATTGTACAATGGCTGAGAAAACAAATTGATAAAAAAGATTTAGAAAGATGTACTGAGGCTTTGCACTATGTTTTTTGGAGTATATGGTCCCAATTGTCCAGCCAGAAACGGCAATAACGAGAGATAAAATCCCATTGCGATACCCTGGGTCGAGCAAATCGCTGATACCATCCCTGAAAATAAATACAATGCCAAGGAAACCAATAAATACACCGATAAAACCTTTCAAACTGGCCTTTTGGATTCCGAGAAAAACACAGCCCAGAAAAACTAACAACGGAGAAGTGGCATTAATAAGTGATGTTAATCCACTTGGAATTGTTTTTTCGGCTACCGTTGTCATTCCGTTTGCGATAACCACCATTAAAATAGAAAGCAGAATCTGCCTCTTAAAACTCGACCAACCAATCCACTTTAACTCTTTTTGCTTTATTAAAATGATCAAAATAATTAAAGAAGCAATCGTTTGGCGGATAGCGGTTACATACCAGGCGGGAATGCTCTCCACAGCTACACGAATACCTAAATAAGTTGTACCCCAGATCAATGCTACTCCAGTTAGAGCAAGAACTAGTTTTAAATCTATTTTTGATTTGATCATTCGGTGGTTAATAAATTTTGCTTAATAAATGACTAGCAGTTGTGAGCATATTTAACGAATAGTTTAACCACAGATGGACACAGATAGGCACAGATATTGGATTCATAAAGGCAAAACAACGATGTGATTAATGTTTATTTATATCTGTAAAAGGTAACTCATCAGAATTCAGTCGGGTGGTAATAGACAAATCCTTTTAATAACCGTTTACCATTCTTTTGATTTCAATTCTCTGTTTACCAAAATTTATGATTAGTCCACATCGCTTATTGGAAGCAATTAAGTAATTCATTAATTGGGCCTGATGAATTTCGGTGATCAACCCAACTGTTTTTAATTCTACGATAATTTCGTTTTCGACAAATAGGTCTGCAAAGTAATCTCCTACAACCTCACCATTGTAAAACACTTGTAATGCATGCTGTTTAACTGCTGTAAGTCCGGTTTTCCTAATCTCAATAAATAAGGCATTCTCATAAACTTTTTCTAAAAAACCGCAGCCCAAGGTATTCGCAACCTGATAAGCAGCTCCAATAATCTTTTCGGTTATTTCATTTTGACTTAGCATATTGCAATTTAAAAATATAAATGATCGATCAAATCATTACCTATTCTATTTATTGCTAACCTTCATAATCTGTGGTTATCCTGTTTATCTGTGGTGAAATTATTTCGACAACAACTCTGCAGCTGTCAAAATTACTTCCATTTCCTTCTGCAGTTTCAAAGCCTCTTCCCTAGCCCTTTCAGCAAAATCTTCGCCCTGCCCTGCATAAATGATTCCACGGGAAGAGTTGATTAATAATCCGCATTGCGCATTTAAACCATATTTACAAACTTCTTTCAAATCTCCGCCCTGTGCGCCAACACCCGGAACCAAAAGAAAATGATCTGGTGCTAGTTTACGTACATCTGCAAATGCAGCCCCACGGGTGGCGCCCACAACATACATCATTTGTTCGGCAGTAGCCCATTGCTGAGAAGTTTTTAATACCTTTTCAAATAATTTATCACCGCCAATTTCCTGCAACTGAAAATCTGCGTGCCCAGAATTGGAGGTTAACGCTAGTAAGATCACCCATTTATCTTTAAAAGTTAAAAAAGGAGTCACAGAATCACTTCCCATATAAGGCGCAACCGTTACGGAATCAAAACTCATCTCAGATGAATTTTCGTTAAAAAAAGTTTCAGCATACATTGCGGAAGTGTTGCCGATATCGCCACGTTTTGCATCAGCAATACTAAAAATTTCCTTTGGGATATATTTCCAGGTTTCAGTTAAGGTTTCCCAGCCTTTCTTTCCATAGCATTCGTAAAAAGCAGTATTCGGTTTATAAGCTACACATAAATCTTTTGTTGCATCGATGATCTGTTTATTAAACTCCAAAATTGGATTTTCATATTTTAGCAGGTGTTGAGGGATTTTATCTAGCGACGGATCCAATCCAACACATAAAAAAGAACGCTTTTTTTGGATTTGCTCGAAAAGTTGTTGCTTAGTCATATATGGCTTATTTGCTGCAAATATGATGTTTTTTAAGGTTTTTAGAAGACTAAAATATTTTCACATCAATTAATTTTATAAACATTTTAAACTTTTTCTTGCGGATTACGTTTCAAATACATACAATTGCAACATAATTTCTCAACCGTTTATCTGAATATCCAGAAAAATCTATCAAAACTTGTTTTTTTGTTACCATTTTTTGAAAGCGATTAATCGTTTTTATTCAGCACGTAAACAATATGAAACCATTTGAGTATCCCAAATAATCCACTCATTTTTGGTTTTATTACCTTAAGATTTTATACATAGTAAACCGTCTGGCTTTTTAACTAACAACAAATATTTAGCCCTGACAGATTTATAACAGGAAACATCCGTTATAATAAAATGAAAAATTTCTTGAAACATATATATTCAGAATGTTTAGCAAAACAGAATTAAATGATAAGCTCACTCCAGAATTACGTGAGCTGGCAAAAACTTATGGCATCGAAGGTGCCGATTCATTAAGAAAAATCGACCTTGTTGAAGTACTCCTGCACCAACAAGAAATTATAAACGCTGCTCAATCAGGCGCAGACCCGTATAGCGAACCAGCAGTGGAAGAAGTAACAGTTGCTTCCGCACCTGCTACAAAAGCTAAAGCAACCAAAGCGGAGAAAACACCTAAAGTAGCTGCTGCAGCTACTACAGCTGATAAGCCGGTAAAAAAGAGAGCTAGATTAAGTAAAGATGAACCTGCTGCTCCAATCGAAAGAAAAAGAGAATCAGTAACTTTATTTGATGAGCCTCAGCACCAGCAACCACAACAACAACCTGAAAGGCAGCCAGACAGGATTTCTGAAACTGAAGAAAGCGTTAAACCAATTTCTGCGTTAATTGAAGAAAGTGCTGAAGTATTACCTGCTCCGGTACAAAAACAGAAACAAGAGCCTCGCGAGAAACAAGAAAAACCGCAGCGCGAAGATAACCGTCAGCAAAAGCAACCTGGAGGTGGCAACCACCATAAAAACGAAAACAGTTATTCTAACCTGGATTTCGATAACGTGATCACCAATGAAGGTGTTTTAGAAATTATGCCAGATGGATATGGTTTCTTGCGCTCCGCAGATTATAATTACCTTACCTCTCCTGATGATATTTATGTATCACAATCACAAATAAAACTTTTCGGACTTAAAACAGGTGATACCGTTAAAGGTAGTATCCGTCCTCCAAAAGAAGGTGAAAAATATTTCCCTCTTGTTCGCGTAGAAACCATTAACGGTAGAATCCCGGCAGAGGTTCGCGATCGTGTTCCTTTCGATTATTTAACGCCACTGTTCCCTACTGAAAGATTGAATTTATTTACAGATACGAGTAATTATTCTACCCGTATTATGGATTTATTTACGCCGATAGGTAAAGGTCAGCGTGGTTTAATTGTAGCGCAGCCAAAAACCGGTAAAACCAATTTACTAAAAGAGGTAGCTAACGCCATTGCTAAAAATCACCCTGAGGTTTATTTAATTATTCTTTTAATTGATGAGCGCCCGGAAGAGGTAACCGATATGGCCCGTAGCGTAAGAGCCGAGGTTATTGCCTCTACTTTTGACGAACCTGCTGAGCGCCATGTAAAAATTGCCAACATTGTGCTGGAGAAGGCTAAACGTTTAGTAGAAAGTGGTCATGATGTGGTGATCTTGTTAGACTCCATTACACGTTTAGCAAGGGCATACAATACAACAGCTCCTGCATCTGGTAAAATTTTATCAGGTGGTGTGGATGCCAATGCCTTACACAAACCTAAACGTTTCTTTGGAGCGGCAAGGAACATTGAAAATGGCGGTTCGTTAACCATTTTAGCTACTGCATTAACCGATACAGGTTCTAAAATGGATGAGGTAATTTTCGAAGAATTTAAAGGTACCGGTAACATGGAGTTACAATTAGACCGTAAATTATCGAACAAAAGAATCTTCCCTGCTATTGATATTACCGCTTCAAGCACACGTCGCGATGATTTATTACACGACAGAGATACCTTGCAACGTGTTTGGATTTTACGCAACCACCTTGCAGATATGAATAGCCAGGAAGCCATGGAATTTGTTCAGGCTCAGATTAAAGGAACAAAAAGCAATGAAGAATTTTTAATTTCGATGAATAGCTAGTGAGTTATATTTTTTAAGTGGCGGGTTTTAAGTAACCAGCCACTTAAAACTTAAAACCTATAACTTATACCTCTAATGAAAAGGCATATCCCTAATGCGATTACCTGTGCAAACCTCCTTTCTGGTTGCATTGGAATCGTTTTTGCATTTAAAGGCGAACTACAACTTGCCGCATACTTTGTAATCGTTTCCGGAATTTTCGATTTCTTCGATGGAATGGTTGCTAGGTTATTGCACGTTAAATCTGCCATCGGCAAAGATTTGGATTCTTTAGCAGATATGGTAAGTTTCGGCTTTCTTCCAGGTGTTATTATGTTTAGTCTATTAAAAATAAGCGATTATTCTTCTGAATATCTACCTTATATGGGCTTTATGATTACTATTTTTTCTGCATTGCGCCTGGCAAAGTTTAATAATGATGAGCGTCAAACTGAAGATTTCATTGGTCTCAACACGCCAATGAATACCTTGTTTATTTGCTCATTGCCTTACATTGCTGTGCACTACCCTACTATTATCGGTTCAACCATCCTTTTAGTTGCAATCACTGTAATCTCCAGCTTTTTGCTGATCAGCGAGATCAGAATTTTTTCCTTGAAATTTAATAACCTCAGCTGGGCGAAGAACAAAATTAAATTTATTTTTCTAATATTATCTGCCGCCTTAATTGCGGCACTGCAATTTGCTGCAATTCCCTTTGTATTGGTACTTTACATTGCGGCCTCTTTATTACATTTCAAGGCGTCGCCAGCTGATGGAGAATCAGAGATAGATAAGCAATCTTAGTATTTTTACAACAGCTCTTTTTTCTTTGGAACGAAATCTGGTGATTCAAAAAATTAAGATTTTGCCTAGAGATTATTTTTTTCCAATTGAAGCTGAACGTAAATTTGCGCCGAAACAGCTTTTAGCCTTTCAATATCATTTTCAATTTGACTGGTAACTCCCTTTCTGGCGTTGTGTTCAATTTCCTGCACAAAATCTTTCACATCATCGCGACCAATATAACTAAAGGTAGGCTTTATTTTGTGTGCGCAATCGCCCACTTCTTCCCAGTTTTTAATGGCTAATGCCTCCTCTAGTTCTGCTAAGTAAACAGGTGTTTGTTCAATAAAAGTGTCGAAAATTTCGATCATAAAATCTGGATTATGACCGACCATTCCAATGAGATATGATAAATCTAGGGGATGATTATCATTGATATCTTGCATGAAACAAATCTAGCGATTTACCCAGTAATTTATAGTCTCCTAACCTCCAGGTTGTCTGTAATATTTTCATAGATATTAAATACGGTTTTACCTAATACAGGGTGCATCACATCCGGAGCAATTTCTGCCAAAGGTGCCATCACGAACTTGCGGATTTGCATATGCGGGTGTGGTACATGAAGCACATTTTGTATATCAATCACCTCGTTTCCAAAAAGGATCAAGTCTATGTCAATCAGTCGTTCACCCCATTTTTCATTGCGCACCCTGCCAAGCTTTTGTTCAATATTTAAAGCGGCTTCCAACACTTGTAATGCTGATAGTTTGGTCTTCGCTGCAACCGCCTGGTTTAGAAATGCGGGCTGGTCTTTTTTTCCCCATGCAGCCGTTTCATAAACCGAAGAAACTGCCTCAATTTCACCTATATCATTACCAATCAACGCAATGGCTTCACGTAGATTTTCTTCCCTGTTTCCTAAATTTCCACCGAGTAACAAATAAACACTCGTGTACTCTAAAGCCTTATTAAGCATCATCTATTTTTATATCTTTACACCACAAAAATAACATTTAAATGAAAGATTTCTTCAAGTATCTATTTGCCTCCATGCTGGGATTTTTCCTCTCCATGGCGATTATATTTATCATTGTTATCGTAATTATCTTTGGCGCAATTTCTTCATTAGATGATGATAAAACCGTAGCTGTTTCCAGCAATTCCGTATTATTTTTAAACCTTGACCAACCCATTACAGAACGGACTCCGAAGAATCCATTTGGTAACCTTCCGATTGTTGGAAACGATGATAAAAACGGAATAGGTTTAAACGATCTTTTAAAATCAATTAAGCGCGCCAAAACGGATGATAACATCAAATGCATATACCTTAATGTTAGCAGTCCAAATGCTGGTTATGCTACCATGCGTGAAGTTAGAAACGCACTGATAGATTTCAAGAAATCACACAAAAAAATTATTTCCTATAGCGAAGTTTACAGCCAAGGTGCATATTATCTCGCTTCTGCAGCCGATAAAATTTATCTCAATCCAGAAGGTGCATTGGAGTTTAAAGGATTTAGTTCAGAGCTTACTTTTTTCAAAGGAACCTTAGAAAAAGTTGGGGTAGAAATGCAGGTAATTCGAGTTGGAAACTATAAAAGTGCAGTAGAGCCTTTCATCTTAGATAAAATGAGTGATTATAACCGCAAACAGGTTACGGCTTATGTTGGAGGCTTATATAACACTTTCTTAACTGACATTGCCAATTCCAGAGACATCAAAAAAGACAGTTTGTATGTTATCGCTGATCAATATAGAATTCAGCAACCACAAGATGCTTTAAATTATAAAATGGTTGATGGTTTAAAATATAAAGATCAGATTTTAGAGGAATTAAAAGGCATTTCCGGTCGAACTAAAGGCGAAAATATTCGTTCGATCGATATTAATGACTACGCCAAAAACAATACAGATTCAGGAACGAGCAAAAACAAAATCGCGGTAATTTATGCCAATGGTGAAATTAGCGGTGGCGAAGGAAATGATAACCAGATCGGCTCGGAGCGGATCTCAAGAGCAATCAGAAAAGCCAGATTAGACGATGATATCAAAGCGATCGTAATTCGTGTCAATTCTCCCGGTGGCAGTGCACTTGCTTCTGATGTAATCTGGAGAGAGATTGTCCTCACCAAAAAAGAGAAACCTGTAATCGCTTCCTTTGGTGATGTTGCCGCTTCTGGCGGATATTACATTGGATGTGCGGCAGATAGTATTTTCGTTCAACCCAATACCATTACCGGCTCCATCGGCGTTTTCGGACTGATTCCAAATTTTCAGAATTTAATGACCAACAAATTGGGGATTACGTTTGATGGGGTGAAAACCGGGCAGTATGCAGATATTATGGCAACAAACCGCCCAATGACGGCCGGTGAAAGATTCATTATCCAAAATGAATTAAACAGAATATATAGTGGTTTCGTAAGTCGGGTTGCAGAAGGCAGGAAGAAAAGTAAAGCTTATATCGATAGTATTGGCGGTGGCCACGTATGGATTGGTACAGATGCTGTTCAAATTGGACTAGCCGATAGAATCGGAAGTTTTAATGATGCGATTAATGCCGCTGCCAAGAAAGCGAAAATTAAAGATTTTAAAGTTACCGAATACCCTGATGTGATTGACCCGTTGAAATCGTTAATGGACGAAAGCACAGATAAAATTAAAACTTATTATACCAAACAAGAATTAGGCGATAACTACATGCTTTACCTGCAAATGAAAAAGGTTATTGCAAGTTCTGGTATTCAAGCGAGAATGCCATTTGAAGCGGTAATCAAATAGGGAAATGAATATTATGGTTGGCAAATGGCCAGCCATAATACTTTTAAAGCGCAGGTTTAGAAATACCTAACTGGCTCTTTTACCTTTCGAAAGCATCCCCAGTGCATCATTTAACGTTCCGGCCTGCTGCACCTCTCCTCCATTTACAAAATAAATTTCATCAGCATTTTCAATTGTGTTTAACCGGTGCGCAATAATTACGAGCGTGGTTTCTTTTGATAGCTTATTTAATATACTACTCAGCAACTGCTCGGTAATGGTATCAATGTTTGCAGTCGCTTCGTCTAGTATAAGTAACTCCGGGTTTCTCAATACCGCTCTCATGAAGGCAATCAGTTGCTTCTGACCTAAACTGATGCTATCTGATCCTGATGTTATCTGCGTATTCAAGCCCTCATCAAAAATGGCCAACAGTGCATCCAGATTTGCATCCTGAATAATTTTTTTCAACTCCTCATCGCTAACGTCTTTGTATTGACTATTGCCATAAAGAATGTTATCCTTCACTGTGCCTGTGAATAAAAACGGTTCTTGCAAAATGAATCCAATTTTCTGTGTACGTTCTTCAGCGCTAAAGGAGCGGATATCTTTTCCATCCAGTAAAATAGTTCCTTTTGTTGCGTCGTACAAACGGGAAATCAACGATGCTGTAGTCGTTTTACCTCCACCCGTAGGGCCGATCAGGGCATAAGTTTTTCCCTTTTCAAACCTCAGATTGATATCATGCAGAATTTCTTTCGCATCATCATATGAAAAATGAACATTTTTAAATTCCAGCAAAGCATCAGATGTAACCGCTGGATCACCTTTTACCTGAACAAGGTCTGTTTCTAACAATAAAATTTGCGAAACTCTGTCCCAACTAGCCATTGCCACCTGAAAGCTCGTCCAAAGAGCCGCTAGCTGCCTTAAGGGATTATAGAAGTTGGTGCAATAAGAAATATAACTCACTAATAAACCCAGCGTAAAGTTTCCTTTAGAAATAAGGTAAATTCCGAAAAGCAACACGATCAACTGCGCTGCACTGGAAAGTAAACCATAAACAGGTACGAAGATGTTGTTCGCTAAACCTGCGCCAATGGCAGTTTTGTAGTTTTCTTTGTTTGCCTCATCAAAACGTTTCCTAAAATAATCCCGACGATTAAATGCGATAATTACTTTGAAATTATTCAGGCTTTCCTGAATTTCTGCGCTCATTCCGCCCACACTTTTCAAGTTACTTGCATTCTTTCGTTTCACCCATGGAGATAAAGCAATGGTAAAAATTACGATAACCACCGCTGGTGAAAGTGCTGCAGCGCCGAGTTCAAAATTAATGGATAAGAGGAAGACGCCGGCACCAGTCATTGTTACAATGCTGCTTACAAATTGCATCAGCGATTGTGAGAAAAACTGATTCAGTTTATCGGTATCGTTATTTACCCTTGAGATTAAATCGCCGGCTTTATTTTGATTAAAAAAGGAAACCGGAAACTCCTGCAATTTGCTAAAAATCGCATTTCTTAAAGTATAAAGCATCCTCTGCCCTATCCCACCCATAAGTTTGGTTTGCGTGTAACCAGTTAACATGGCGATCATATACATAACCAGGAGAATTCCCCCAAATACTAAAACCCCATGAAATTGCTTGGTTCTGATATAGGCATCGATGGTATGTCCAACTAAAAGCGGTCCCAGCAGAAGCAGACCTGAATTTATCAAAATGGCAACTAACGCCAACCAAAGGTTTCTTCGTTCGGAAGAGATAAATTTCAGTAACCTTTTAAGCGCCTGATAAGTGGACTGCTTTTCCTGCTTTGTATTGAGCTGGTTAAGATTGTAGTTCATAATTGCTGGTGCTCTGTTGTGAATTGTAAATTTGAACGTACTCCGGACTGCTTTTGAGTAATTCCTCATGTGTTCCCGAAGCGATTATTTCGCCTTGCATCAGCAAGATAACTTTGTCGTAATTGACAACAGATGCTATTTTTTGAGTAACAGATAACAGGGTTAATCCAGGATAATTTTTTTGAATGTTTTCGAGGATACGTTTTTCGGTATTGGTATCCACTCGTGCGGTAAAGTCATCCAACAATAAAATCTTTGGATTAATTGCCAACGCCCTCGCCAGCATAATTCGCTGCTTTTGTCCACCAGATAAACTATTGCCCCGCTCGGAAACAATGGTATCTAGTTTAGCGGGCAATGCATCGACAAATTCTCTTAATTCAGCAGTTTGAATGGCCTTTTCAAGCGATTCATCAGTCACGGTATCGCTAAATGCAATATTTTCCCGAATGCTCATATTAAAGATAATGCTGTCCTGAAAAACAAAACCTACCTGTTTATGAAAATTCTCCTGATTATATTGATCGAAAGGACTGTTATCGAAAAGAACTTCTCCCGCATTTGGTTCAATTAAACCGGTTAAAATATAAAGTAACTGCGTTTTACCAGCAGCAGTGGGGCCAATAATTGCGGTCTTTGAACCTGCTTTTGCAGAGAACGAAATATCTTTTAAAATTGGTTTTTGTCCGATGGTAAGTTTAATATCCTTAGCTTCCACCTCTCCTTTCAAATCTTCGGCTATTGCGCCCTGATGTTTAAACTCCGGTGCATTTAATACGCTTTCAATTCTTCCATATGATGCAGTTGCCTGAGCGATTACATTACTCATAAAACCAATTACCAGAATAGGAAAAATAATCAGTGCCAGGTAACTATTAAATGCTGCAAACTCCCCCAAGGTCATTTTATCGGTGATAACGAAATGGCCTCCAAGCACTAAAATGGTTAATCCAGATAGGTTAGAAACAAAGATGATGATCGGAATTAAACCCGCAAATAAGCGAAGAATAGAAAGGCCTAGATCTCTTGCTTTTGCATTGGCATCTAAAAACTTTTGGTACTCCAGCTGTTGAGAATTGATTACCCGAATTAAAGCTGAGCCTAAAATACTTTCACTAATTACTTTATTTAACCAATCGATCACTTCCCTGCTTTGTATAAAAAGTACCCGTACCTTTTTTAATACCATATAAAAAGCAATGCCAATGATTGGTACAATTGCAATTACACAGAGGGCAAGCTGCCAGTTTATCATCAATAGCAAAATACTTGCACCTACAATCAGAAAGATGGAAGAGGCCAATGAGACAATTGCCTGTGAAACAAACATTTTAATTGAATCTGCATCCGACGTTAAATTGGTCAGTAATTTTGATGGGTTAGCTGAGATAATATAAGCATGGCTTTGTCTTGAGATCTGATTGGAAAGCTTTGTTCTTAAATCTCTTGCCACACGTTCGGAAGCATAAGTTTGCACAATACTTTGCAGGTAAGTAAAGATAAAAACCAATATTATTGCTATGGCAAACTGAAATAAAATCGAATTTAGATCAAAGGTTTTATTCGTATAAGCGTCTATACCGCCTGCAATAATTTTTGGTAGTAATAAATTAATCCCATTGCTTAGCAAAGCAAATAAAACGAGGAGAAAAATTAATCCTTTATATGATGCAAGTAAACTAAAAACACTCGGTTTTTTAGCCTCTTTGGGTTTTGCCATGAGGTAATATGAAATGGTGTGACATCAAATTTAACCCAATTATTTGACATCAATGGCAAGAATATTAAATTAGCAGAGTGAATGGTTAAATCGCATTAAGGAAAGAACCGGGCCTTTTGAGATAACCATTCCCTCTACCTAGTCACTTTTATTTGCTTTCTTTCAATACCATGTCGATGGTGATCGCAGTAGCCACGATTGCAACCTTTTGATCGCTTTCGGCATAGCTTGGATCAATTGAAACATTATACTTATCGGCTGTTGTAAAAACTTCTTTCAAAGCTCCGGCCCATTTCTTGCTAATTTTCCCTATTTCTGCGCCGGCGGTATTGGTGATGTTAAAATTCCAGGCTTTCCAATCGCCGGTAATTTTAGCAATTTCTGTTCCTGAAACTGGGTTAGAGATCGTGAACACTGGTTTAAATAACTTGAATTTCTGTTTAATAATCCCTACCTCAACTCCCATGGGATCTGTTACGGTAATTTTCGACATCCAGAAGGTCCAACCCCGGCTAATCGTTGCCTGCAGCTGGTCATTCACATCTGTAATTTCAAGTTTAAAAGGCATCATCCGTTTATCAACCAATAAGCTTAAAGCCTTTTGCCAGCCGCTTATTCTTTGTTTAATAATTCCGATTTGAGTGCCCTGATCATTGTAGACTTTGTACTCATTGGCAAACTTTAGAAAGTTTACCTTTTCATCAATAAAATATTCGTCGCTTAAAAAAAAGGTAGGAATCTGCTTATTCATATTGTGGATACATTTAGATAAGCGGCTAAATTATATAAAAAATTTAAATCTGCCGTTGCCTCCAAAGATTGCTACCTTTGCATCACAACCATTGAAGAAAATGGTGAACCCATATTATGATTGAAATAGGAAAATACAATGAACTTAGAGTTTTAAGCAAAACAGAGGCCGGCTTAAACTTAACCGATGGAGATAAACTCGTAATCTTACCCTACCAATATGTGCCGAAAGGCTTGGAAATAGGCGATAATGTGAGCGTTTTTGTTTACATCCAAAAAGATGGCCGCCTTACCGGAACAACTCAGAAAGCTTATGCTGAGGTTGGCGATTTCGCTTTCTTAAAAGTAGTGTCTGACGGAGATGATGGTATTTTTATGGATCTAGGGATTGATAAAGATGTCTATGTGCCTACGAAAGAGCAAAAGAGACCGATGCAAAAAGGCTATAAGTATGTGGTTTATGTGTATCTGGATGAAAATAGCGATCGCTTGTTAGCTTCCTCTAAACTCTACGACTTTGTAGAAGAAGAGAATTTTGAATTCGAGGAAGGTGATGAAGTCAGTTTACTAATAACTGAAGAAACTGATCTGGGGTTCAATGCCATTATTAACAATACCTACATCGGGTTGCTTTATCACAACGAAGTATTCGATAATATTCAAGTTGGCGAGCACCGTAAAGGCTGGATCAAAAAAATCCGTGTAGAAGGTAAAATCGACCTCACTTTACAACCGAGTGGATACGGACATATTTTAGATTCTAAAGAAATGGTATTGGCCGCATTGAAAAAAAGTGGTGGGGTAATTGAACTGGGAGATAAAAGCACGCCCGAAGAAATTTATCATCGTTTTCAAATTAGCAAAAGTGCATTTAAGAAAACCATTGGTTCACTTTATAAAGAACGCTTAATTGTGCTTTCTGATGATTCTATCCGTTTGCTGACTGACGACGACGCAGAATAGTGATTACAAAACAGATTGCTACGGAAACGCAGAAAAACACGGAATTAGTTTTCTTTTATCTAGTGACTCCGTGGCAAAATCAATTTAACATACTGTCGCAAATTGCCACGGAAACACAGAAAAACACGGAATGAGCTTTCTTTTAATTCAGTACTTCCGTGACAAAATCAATTCAACATACTGTCGCAAATTGCCATGGAAACACGGAAAAACACGGAATTAGCTTTCCTTTAATTCAGTTGCTTCTGTGGCAAAATCAATTTAACATACTGTCGCAAATTGCCACGGAAACACGGAAAAACTCGGAATTAGCTTTCCTTTAATCCAGTGCTTTCGTTGCAAAATCAATTGAACAATACTGTCGCTAATTGCCACGGAAACACAGAAAAACCGGGGATTAGTTTTATTTTAATTCAGTGCTTCCGTGACAAAATCAATTTAACATACTGTCGCAAATTGCCACGGAAACACGGAAAAACACGGAATTAGCTTTCCTTTAATTCAGTGCTTCCGTGGCAAAATCAATTCAACATACTGCCGCAAATTGCCATGGAAACATCGAAAAGTACTGAACTAGTTTCCTTTTAATTCAGTGCTTCCGTGGCAAAATCAATTTAACATACTTTCACAAACTGCCACGGAAACACAGAAAAGCAAGGGATTAGGCTTCCGTGAATTCAGTGCTTCCGTGGCAAAATCGATTCAACATACTGTCGCACATTGCCATGGAAGCACGGAAAGGCACGAAATTAGACTTCTCTGGATTCTAGGTTTCCTTGGCAAAAAATCAATTTAAATTAAACTTCTCATTCGACATTTTCACGATGTTAGATGCGGAGATGATGGAGACAATCATCACACCAATCAATACGGCTAAAATTCCTTGCAAGGTGGAATAAATTTTGGTTCCGGAAACGAAGATTTTAGAATCTTTAATCAGTTCATTTCCAACTTTAGATTGAATTTTAATTAACGCGGAAAGCTTTGCCAAGGTTTGGTTCGTGATTTTTTTCCCAGCAGACTCATAAATGCCGATTCTTGCTTGTCCTTTGGTGTCCATTACTTTCTTTTCCAGTTGCTGCTGGAGCGCTAACGATTTCTTCAATTCGTTCAGGTAAGTCTGCTCCTGTTCCACCAAAAAAGTTAACTCATATTTATTGATTACAGAATCAATTCGCCTGTTGTGCATATTAATCCTAGAAATACTGCTCGATGAATGTGCGTCTGGATTGATCAATACATCTTGAAGGATGGCGTTTTTATGATAGAGGTTTTCGGCGACGAAATACAAATCAGTCGCAGGTACTAGCCGATCGTTATACATTGAAATAAATGACTCATTAATCTTAGCGACACTTTTATCCTCAAGAACACGAATGAGTAACGTACAGCACATAATGCAGAAAAGCAGGAATGCAATTTTCAGCTTGTTTTTAAGGCTAAATGCAAATTTCATAGGATAATTCGATTAACTACTCAAGGTAAGAATTATAAGTCTTAAATAGTAGATTTTAGAAATGAGATGGTTTTTATAAGCAGATCTGACACCAGTTTTTCCATTTTCTTCCAGGCCGGCTTTGCTGGCAACATTAACCGTTAAACAAATAGAAGTGAATGTAGGTTAAGTGTTTTAAAAGTATTCTTCCTGAGCGGTTTTAGCGAAGAGTTGTTGCGCGAAGTTAACTAGATATAATTCTTTCTTCGCCCTTGTAACCGCTGTGTACAACCAGCGCAGAAAATCCAGATCGATCATTTCTTCTGTTAAATAACCCTGATCTGCAAAAACAGCATCCCATTGTCCGCCCTGCGCTTTATGGCAGGTTACCGCATAAGCAAATTTGATCTGCAAAGCATTATAAAATGGATCAGCTTTAATGGCTAACATCCGCTGCCGCTTGTTTGCGATATGTGCGTAATCTTCATTCAACCCATCAAAAAGCTTTTTATTTTGCTCATAGGGTAGATTTGCAGATTCAAGATTTAGTGTATCCAACATCACTTTACAACTAATTTGCCCCGCAGCAGGAAAATCCATAAACTCTAACGTTGCATCAGCAAAGCGGAAACCATAACGTTCTTCTTCTCCCCTTACCCGAATTACTTTAGCCATGTCGCCGTTTGCAATAAAAGCAGTTTCCTCATTTTCTGGCAACCAAAAATAGTTATTCCGAACCACCATAATCTGGTCTCCGCCAGTCAATTCCTCTTCACGATAAAGTAGCCTTGCCCTAATTTGCTGATTGTAGATATTCGCAGATTTATTAGAACGGCAAATTACCAGCGTATGCTCCATGCCGAATTTCCGGTAAGCATATTCCAAACCCTCAACCAGCTTTGCTCCGGCCATGTTATAAATATCCTTATAGTTCTTGGTGAGAAATTTTGGTAGCGGATTTTCCGGATTCTTAGCTATTTGATTCCTCAACATGGTTGCATTAGCCAAAATACCAGATTTTTTCTCCTGTCTTACCACCTCTTTCAACTCTACCGAGGTAATTGTTAATGCAAATTTATCTTTCAGGTATTGCTCATTCAAAGCCGGGCTCTCTAAACTTCCTACTGGAGGAAGCTGCGCCGTATCGCCAACAAAAAGCAAAAAGCAATTTTTAGAATTGTAAACAAATTCCAACAAATCTCTTAGAATAGATGAACCCGTTTCATTAAATTCGTCTGCAATCATAGATGCTTCATCTATAATAAAAAGGGTATTTTCAGAAAGATTTGGTGCAATCTGAAATTGCATTTCCGGCGAAGCCGCCGAGCGTTTACGATAAATTCGCTTATGAATGGTTAACGCCTTACGATTGGCATACTGGCTCATCACCTTTGCCGCACGACCAGTTGGCGCAAGCAATTCGCTTTTTAGGTTAAATTTTAACAGAACCTTTACCAAAGCAGCAACCGAGGTTGTTTTACCTGTACCCGCATAACCCTTTAGTACAAAACAACGGTATTCATCATCCTGCTGCAAAAACTTCGACATCCGCTCACAGAAAAGCAACTGCTCTCTGGTTGGCATCTGTTCATAAGCTTGGGCAATCAGTTGACTTTTATCTGTTAACATTAATTTTGGAATGATTTTTTTTTGAAAAATTGTTTTAGCAAATATTTGTAGTTGTGCTGCCAACCAAGTCGGTGGTCAATCTTTTCTTTATCAGATATCGAAATGAAAATCTGGCGATGCCCCTTTAATACGCTTCAGCCCGCAAAGATACTGCTCTTTTTAATTTCAGCACCCGCAAATAAATAAACAACTTAAATTTTCGGAAAGTTCGTCCGGCACTGGAATAGTCTAACAATTGACAATGAAGTTATTACAATAACAATGTTTCAATTCGATGTGCCATCACCATCTTTTGCTGTTTACTCCAGCTGAATATCGTAAAATGTCCATCCTGCGATGCGACTAATCCGATGGCTTCGGGTTGATCATTAACGAATTGAGCGACGGAAAAATGTCGGGTTCCGCCCAACTGTCCCGGATATAACAGTTTGTCTTCGCCGCCGACTATTGGCTCTGAAAATGCAATTTGCTCTACCGTTGGTTTGCCTTTCGCACGTCCTATTTTGGCACCAAAAGCAATCAAGTCAAATTGGTCGTTGATAATCGTTGCACCGTCAACAGCGGTTAAACCAGCTAAATGCTCTACTTCACGCCTCAACGCACCTTGCGAAAAAATCTCTGTCTGGTTGCCGCTCTGTTTGGCTAAATTCGATAAACCACTGAAAGGCGGCTCAATCAGATACTGGATTGGATGAATGATGGATTCCTCCCATTTCGTATTGTCTTTTGGTACGATGAGTAGCGCTCCCCCACGCCCATGTCCGCGCATAGAAACTGAAAACTGGATAAGAATATTGATCGGATCGTTCCAGCTGGCAAGTACGGTTAAATCCAGTAAGGCTTTCAAAATTGGTGGACAATCCCGATTTGAACAGGAAGTATCATCCACAATTCTGATCTGCTCGCCTTTTAAAACGGCAACATTGGTATACTTCCCGATGCCATAAATCCGGCGGTGTTTAATTACAATTAGCCCGGGTTCCGAAACATCTACCACAAAACAAAAATTCGGAATGTTTAACGTAGTTCCCCAGATGTAAAGCTCCCCTTTCTCCTCCCATACACCTAAATGGATTCCCGAACGCTCTATGCCGGGCGCTATTTTAGTAAGCGTGTTTGCATTTAGAGGTAATGCTTTAGCAAACCTTAATGGCTTTGAAGTTTGCGAAGGCGGTAAAAAAGCGATAGAGATTCGAGGCGAGTGTCCTTCTTCTTTGCGCAGGCTACTCCAGAAAGCAACATCAATAAGCGCTTCAATGGTGTGTCGATCTGGTTGCGTAGCCAAATCTACCTCGCCCTGGGCGGCGGCATTTGCATGAAGCTTAATAAAATGCTGTTCAATTTTCGTCGCAACTGTTTTTGCTGCGCCATAAGTAGGCTGATAACTCATGTTCCGAATTTAAGCTGAATATTTCAATTTTCAGACAGGTGTAAGGTTTGATTTTGGTAAAAAGATTTATTGTGATGAACTACGAGAGATTATTAGAAAGCTAAAATTTGCCACGGAAACACGAAAGGCATGCAAGAATAAATATCAACACTTAATTAAGCTAAAATTTGCCACGGAAATACGAAAGACACGGAAAAAAACTCAACAGTTTATTTAAGCTAAAATTTGCCAGGAAACACGAAAGGCACGGAAAAAAACTCAACAGTTTATTTAAGCTAAAATTTGCCACAGAAACGCGAAAGGCATGCAAGAATAAATATCAACACTTAATTAAGCTAAAATTTGCCACGGAAACACGAAAGGCATGCAAGAAGAAAAATCAACAAGTTATTAAGCTAAAATCTGCAACAGAAACACAAAAGGCATCCAAGAACAAAAATCAACACTTTATTTAAGCTAAAATTTGCCACGGAAACACGGAAGGCACGGAAAAAAACTCAACCACTAAATTCTTCCATGTTAATCCGTGTTTCCGTGGCAAAGCCTTAGTACCGCTCATCGCGCTAGAACACCTAACCAAAAACTCTTTCCGTGTTATCTGTGCTTCCGTGGCAATCCTTACTCACACGCATCGTCTAAAATACCTAAAAATAAACTCGATTGTTTTACCTGTATTACCTGGCAAAACCTAAATAATTCTCATCGTTTTGCTGTTAATCTCTAAAAAACTCTATTTTTGCTTCAATGAGTAATAACAGTCTCCTGTTGGTCGACCCTGATTTTAAAGCTGATTCATCAGTGAACTGCCAATTATTGTTAAAAATAACGAATGATAGTTTCTCTTATGCGGTAGTTGATGAAGATTCTGAGCAAATCAAAGTAATTTTCGATAAACAAAGTTGCACCAATTTACCTCTTGATCTGAAATCTGCCTTTGAAACCGACCAGTATCTTTCAAAGCCATACGCTGCAGTGAAAGCTGCTGTTCACACCTCAAATTTCATCTTTATTCCCACTGAATGGTTTGATGGAACTGATCTTTCGATATATGAAAAGTTCTTAGGCTTGGATGGAAAAGTTTACACAAAAAACCACAGTCAATTGGGTTTTAATACTATCTTCTCGCTGAATGAAAAGGTAAAAGAAAGGCTTCCCGAGAACACAACAATTTATCCGCAATCATCACCTTTAATCGCATTGTTTGATCATTTATCTGGCGACTCCTTATTAATTGATTTTACCGCATCTTCATTTAATGTACTTTTCATTAGGGATGGAAAAATAAATTTTCAGAATCATTATGAGTCTGAAAACGCCGAAGAATTTAATTATTTCCTGCTACTGATTATGGAGCAACTTACATTAACAGAATCCACTCCTGTCTACTTACAAGGGATAATTAATGAAGATGACGACTACTATAACACATTGTTAAAATATTTCAATAACCTATATTTCTTTCTGCCTGCCGAAAAACAAAACAGTGAATTGTTGGCTGATATGCCAAAGCACTATTTCAGCGGACTGCTTGCTTTACGTTTATGCGAATAATTGGAGGTAAATTAAAAGGGATTCGTTTGCAGCCACCTGTAAACCTGCCCGTCCGCCCTACTACCGATATGGCTAAAGAGGCACTTTTTAATATCTTAAATAACAGATTTGATTTCGAAACCTGTGCAGTGCTTGATTTATTCTGCGGTACCGGAAACCTCACGTTCGAATTTGCTTCTAGAAATGCTGAAAAGGTTCTGGCTGTAGATTTAGATTATGGTTGCGTAAACTGGGTTAAGAATACAGCTCAAAAATTCGAATTTGAGCAAATTGAAGTGCGCAAAGGGGATGTTTTTAAAATGTTGAAGCAAATGACTGGTGCTTATGACCTTATTTTTGCTGATCCACCTTACAATATGCCGAACATACCTCAATTACCTATTTTGGTGAAAGAGCAAAAACTGCTGAAACCAGACGGACTGCTTGTTGTGGAGCATCAAAGCCATATGAAACTGAATAGTCAGCCCGGGTATACTGAAACCCGTAAATACGGAAACTCGTCGTTTAGTTTTTTTGAATATGTTCCTTTATATTAACCGACAAGATACTCGGCATACCTCAGAGAACACAAAGCTATAGATCGTTTAATCTTTTTCCTTTCCGCTTAATAAGCTATCTTTGAGTTATGAAAATAGCGCTGTTTCCAGGTTCATTTGATCCGATTACCATTGCACACGTGAATATTCTGCAACGTGCAACTCCTCTTTTCGACAAGATTGTTATTGGGATTGGATTAAACAGTTCTAAGCAAAATTTTCTTACCGCAGCACAACGCTTGCAAATTCTCGAAACCGTTTTCGATGGTTATCAAAATATTGAGATCCAAACGTATGAAGGTTTAACGGTTGATTTTTGCAGGAAGATAAACGCAACATATATGGTTCGGGGTATTCGTTCAGCTTCAGATTTTGAATATGAAAGAGCCATTGCTCAGATTAATCAAACGATGATGCCCGAAGTAGAAACTATTCTGCTTTTAAGTAAACCAGAATATTCTGCCATTAGCTCAACCATCGTAAGAGATATTTTAAGAAATAATGGCGATGTGAGTCCATTCGTACCTAAAGAGGCCTTAGGCTATTTATAGACATTGCTGGTTTAAACCATAATAGAAGTTATTTTTTCGCAAGTTCAGGCCACAGCTGAAATGGATTGACTCAGTTACTATTTTGTATTCTAGCTAACGTTAGTCCACCTACTCTGCCTCATAAACACCTGAATTAAAGGCTAAGGTTGCGAATACCAAAAAGCTATTGCCGCCTCCTGTTAGTACCTCTTACAGAGTGAAAAAAGGCACGTAAAAAGATCCCTCGCAGCTAGTGGTTAGCAAGGCTTTGGTGATAAATTAAGGCAGTGGGTAAACCCTCGGATATTCTTCGCTAAACGCTGAACGACAGCGAAAGCCAAAACCTTGCTTATCCATCTTATCAAGAATAAAGAAGAAGCCCTTCGATGGCCAGCCGAGGCAAGTCAGCGCAGCTAAAAAAAATAGCTAATAACCCTATAATATCCCTCCAGCCCTCATCACATCCATAATAGAAGGAAAAGTATTTTTAACCACAGGCATCAGGTGATTCTTATCCAGCCAAACTGCCTCCTCAATACCTTCCTCTTTTTGCGGAACCAATTTTGGTTCTCCCTTTACCGTCATTTTGTACCAGTTGGTTTTTTTAATTACCATTTTAGACCCGTTCTGATACACATGATAGGTTTTACAAAGTTTTTCTTCACGTTTCAACACCTTGATTCCACATTCCTCTTCCACTTCACGAACAGCAGTTTCTTTCATGCTTTCACCCAACTCAAGCTTACCTTTTGGAAGATCCCATTTCTTATTTCTAAAAATAAAAAGGTAATTTCCATTTGCACTTTCCACTAAACCTCCGGCAGCCTTAATGATCTCACAATTCTTTTTAAGCTTCTTAAATGTTTCCGCTGGATTTTTAGTCAAAAAAAGATAGCTTTTCTTCGATCCGTTCTTTAATTTTTTGTAAAATGTTTGCAAATCAAAATCTTGAAATTCAAGTTGTTGTATCTTTTCCTTCTGCTCTGGTAAAACTTCTGATATAAACAAAGTGTTATCGTTGATATAAATTCTGTAATTTTGGGCCATGTATAATAAAAGTGATATTGAATTAAAGGTAGCGGAATTTTTATTACAAATAAAGGCAATTAAATTACAACCTAATAATC